>Ga0302279_10000523_pt1 | contig 55880 bp, 46 predicted proteins | sample III_Bog_N3_3_FD_194541 | JGI IMG/M metagenome (GOLD analysis project Ga0302279, IMG submission 194541) | Peat permafrost microbial communities from Stordalen Mire near Abisko, Sweden - III_Bog_N3_3 | ecosystem: Environmental > Terrestrial > Soil > Wetlands > Peat | place: Sweden: Abisko... | reverse complement strand
CTCCGTCTCCGGCTTCAGCTCCGGCCGCGCAGTCCGCCGCGGCACATGCTCCCGCCCCGTCCCGCCCGCTGCAGTCCCCGGCCGCGGCCCGTCCGACGCCGGCTCCCGCTCCGGCGGCGGCGGCTGGTCCGGCCCCAACGGCAGCGGCTCCGGCTCCGGCTCCGGCTGCGGCACCGACGCCACCCACCACCACCCAGACGCAGGCCGCACCGGCACCGGCCGCGGCAGCCCCGGCCGCGGCCCCAGCCCCGACCCAAGCGCCGGCAGCGGCGCAGGCCGCGGCCACAGCTCCGGCCACAGCTCCGGCCGGAGCGCCGGCTGCAGCCGCACCGGCCGACGCCGCGGCGCCCTCACGGGCCACCCGACCCCCGCTCAGCCCCTCGGGCAAGCCCGTGCCCCCGCCGCCGGGATCACGGCCCCCCCTCGGCCCGAGCGGTCGTCCCATTCCGCCCCCGCCCGGCATGGGCGGGCGCAAGCCCACCGCCCCCACGTCGCGTCCGGGCGGTGCCTATCCGCAACGCACCGGTGGCCGGCCCGCCGGCGGTGCCGGCCGACCCGCCGGGACCGGCGGTCCCTCCGGTGGTGGCTATGGAGGCCGCCCTGCCGGCGGCGGCGGCTTCGGTGGCCGACCCGGTGGAGGCGCCCCGACCGGTGCCCCGCCGCCGGGAGGTCGTGGCGGCATGCCGGGGCGGCGACCGCCCCAACGGCGTGCCCGTCGACGCCGGCGCAATCTCGAAGAGCTGGAGCCGACCCAACTCACCACGTATCAGCCCTCGACGGCGCCCGTCCCCGTCGGCGAAATCATCATCGAGCGCGGCTCGACGGCCCGGGACCTGGGGCCCAAGCTGAACCGCAGTGCCGGCGACATCGTGCGCTTCCTGCTCCTGCAGGGCGAGATGGTCATGGCCACGCAGTCACTGACCGACGACATGATCGAGCTCTTCGGGGCCGAGATCGGCGCCGAAATCCGCCTGGTCGACCCCGGCGAGGAGCAGGAAGCCGAGCTCCTGGCCCGCTACTTCGAGGAGGATGACGAGGAGGACGAGTCCGACCAGCGGCCCCGCCCGCCGGTCGTCACCGTCATGGGTCACGTCGACCACGGCAAGACCCTGCTGCTCGACCGCATCCGCTCGACCGACGTCGTGGCCGGGGAGGCCGGTGGCATCACCCAGCACATCGGCGCCTACCAGGTCGTCTGGAACGACCACCGCATCACATTCATCGACACCCCGGGCCACGCCGCCTTCACGGCCATGCGGGCCCGTGGCGCCGAAGCCACCGACATCGTCATCCTCGTGGTGGCGGCCGACGACGGGGTGATGCCCCAGACCATTGAGGCCATCGATCACGCCAAGGCGGCCGAGGTCCCGATCATCGTGGCGGTCAACAAAATGGACCGCCCCGACGCCGATTCGACGCGCGTCCTGCAGCAGCTCTCCGAGCGCGAGCTCGTACCCGAGGCCTGGGGCGGCGACACCATCGTCGTCGAGGTCTCCGCCCTGCAAGGGACGGGCATTGAGACCCTGCTCGAGCAGATCGTTCTCGTGGCCGAGGTGGAGGAGCTGACGGCGCGCGTCGAGGGCGAGGCCCGCGGCGTGGTGCTCGAGGCCAATCTCGAAGCGGGGCGTGGCCCGGTGGCGACCGTGATCGTCCAGCAGGGCACGCTGCGTGTCGGCGACCCCGTGGTGGCCGGTCCGGCGTGGGGCAAGGTCAAGGCACTCGTCGACGACCACGGCGACCACATAAAGGAGGCGCTGCCTTCGACGCCGGTGCAGGTGCTGGGCTTCTCGGAGCCTCCGCACGCCGGGGACGAAATGCGCGGCGCCAAGGACCTGGCCCGGGCCCGCACGCTCGGCGAGGCCAGGGTCCAGCGTTTCCGCCTGTCCGGCCACAAGCCCGTGGCGGGGGCCGGGGCCAAGCTCGAGGACCTCTTCGAGCAGATTTCGCGGGGCGAAATGGCCACGTTGAACATCGTGCTGAAGGCCGACGTGCAGGGCTCGCTCGAAGCGGTGACCGATTCGTTGAAGCGCCTCGAGCGCGACGACGTGAAGCTGAGCTTCGTGCTGCGTGGCATCGGCGGCATCACGGAGAACGACGTGCAGCTGGCTGCGGCCTCCAACGCCACCATCATCGGGTTCAACGTGCGCCCCGACAAGCGCTCGCGTGAGCTGGCCGAGTCGTCCGACGTCGAGATCCGCACCTACGAAATCATCTACAAGCTCCTGGAGGACATTGAGGCGGCCATGCTCGGCCTGCTCTCGCCGGTCTACGAAGAGGTGGTCACCGGCGAGGCCGAGGTGCGCGAGGTGTTCCGGGTGCCCCGGATCGGTGCCGTGGCCGGTTGCTACGTCCGTGACGGCAAGATCACCCGTGGCTCCAAGGTCCGCTTCCTGCGCGACGGCACGATCATCTGGAAGGGCGCCATCAACTCACTGCGCCGCTTCAAGGACGACGTGCGCGAAGTGGCGTCGGGCTTCGAGTGCGGTATCGGGCTGTCGGACTTCCAGGACCTCAAGGACGGCGACATCATTGAGACGTACGACGAGCGCGAGATCGCCAGGACCTGATCCTGCGCGCTCGGGTTCGGCGGCCGCCGGGTCGCACGGTGCGTGTTCTTTGTTTCCAGTAAGGAGCTGAAGCGGTGAGACGGCGCACGGCCACATACCCTCGGGCGTTGCGGGTCAACCAGGTGTTGCGGCAGGTGCTGGCTGAGGAGCTGGAGCGGCTGGCCGATGCCGACGAGTTGCCCATGGTGACCGTGACCTCGGTCGACGTGGCGCCCGACATGCGCACGGCCAAGGTCTACCTGGCCACCCTCGACGAGGCGACCGCACTGGTGCTCGAGGAGCGCCGGGTCCATCTGCAGCGGACCGTGGGCGCGCAGATGACGATGAAGCGCACGCCCCGTCTCACCTTCAAGGCCGATCCCGCCATTGCGGCGGGCTCCCGGGTGGAGGAGCTGCTGCGCGGCCTGCACGAGGGGGAGTCCCCGGCCGGCGAGTCGTGAGCCAGAGCGTCACCGGCCTGGTGGTCATCGACAAGGAGGCCGGCTGGACCTCGCACGATGTGGTGGCGCGCTGCCGCCGTATCTTCGGTCAGCGTCGGGTGGGCCACGCCGGCACGCTCGACCCTGACGCGACGGGTGTGCTGCTGGTCGGACTGGGCCGGGCCACCCGCCTCATGCGGTTCCTCACCGCACTGCCCAAGACCTACACGACGGACATTGTGCTGGGCACCGCCACGTCCACGCTCGATGCCTCCGGTGAGGTCCTCGCCACCTACGACATGTCGCAGGTGACCCCCGAGGCCGTGGCCGCCGTGGCGGCCGAACTGACCGGGGAGATCGAGCAGGTGCCCCCCATGGTGTCGGCCGTGAAGGTCGGTGGCCGCCGGCTGCACGAGCTGGCCCGTCAGGGCATTGAGGTGGATCGCCCGGCCCGCACCGTCACCGTGACCCGCTTCGACACCGCACCCGACCCGGCGCACCCGGGCGTGTACCGGGCCGAGGTGGTGTGCTCGTCGGGCACCTACATCCGGGTGCTGGCCCAGGACCTGGGGCTGGCACTCGGCGGCGGCGCCCACGTGACCAACCTGCGACGCACCCGCATCGGCTCGTTCGGCGGGGCCGAAATGCGCCGGCTCGACGCCATCGGTCCCGACCAGGTCCTGACGCCGGCCCAGGCCATGCGCGACATGGACGGCGTCACCGTGCCCCCCGACACCGCGGCCGCCATCCGTACGGGGCTGCCCCTCGACCGCGTCCCCCTTGGCGCCGTGGGAGACGGGCCCTGGGCCATGCTCGACGACACGGGGGAGTTGCTGGCTGTCTACGAGGCCACCGGGAGCGATCGCATCCGTCCGGCCGTGGTGCTGGCGGGACAGACCGAGCCGGCCGAGCCGGCGGGGGAGTGATGAACGCCCGACTACCCTCGGACGCGATGCCGCCCGGTGAGGGAACCGCTGTCACGATCGGGGCCTACGACGGGGTCCACCTCGGGCACCGCGCCCTGCTGCGCGACCTGTCGGCCCGGGCCGAGGCCGCCGGCCTGGCCACGGTGGTGGTCACCTTCGATCGCCACCCGGCCGCCGTGGTGCGCCCCGAATCGGCGCCCAAGCAGCTGACCGGCCTGGAGCAGAAGCTCGAGTTGCTGGCCGCTTGCGGTATCGACCGCACCGTCGTCGTCCCTTTCGACACGACCCGGGCGGAGGAGTCGGCCGAGGACTTCGTCAAGGAGGTCCTCGTCGACCAGCTGTCGGCCCGCGTCGTCGTCGTGGGCGAGGACTTCCACTTCGGCCACGGGCGCCGCGGCAACGTCGAGCTGCTGCGCCGCATGGGGGCCCACTACGGCTTCGAAGTGGTGGGGGTCGAGCTGACCGGGGACGGCCGCGACGCCGTGTCGTCGACCCGCATCCGGGCCCTCCTGGCCGAGGGCGATGTGGAAGAGGCGGCCCAGCTGCTCGGGCGGCCCCACGAGGTGCGGGGCGTGGTGGTCCACGGCGACGGCCGTGGTGGTCCTGAGCTGGGCTTCCCGACCGCCAATCTGGCCGTGGCGGACGATATCGCCCTGCCCGCCGACGCTGTCTACGCCGGGCACTACCAGCGGCCCGACGGGACGGTCCACCGGGCCGCCATCAACGTCGGCCGCCGACCCACGTTCTACGAGCCGGGCACCGCCGATGTCCTGGTGGAGGCCTATCTGCTCCATTTCGACGGCGATCTGTACGGCGAGGCGGCCGGGGTCTCCTTCTCGCACCGGCTGCGGGACGAGCGGCGATTCGACTCGGTAGAGGCCCTGATCGCCCAGATGCGGGCCGATGTCGAGGCCACCGAGAAGGTGCTCGCCTCGGCCGAACCTCTCTGATCGGCGTCCCATCAGGCCTGATCACCCCAGATCAGCGGGCGGCTGCTACCATATTTGGCGGCTGGGAGAGGTTCCCGCCAACTCCGACAAGCTCTTCGAGGTTCTTCCTTCATGCCCGACACGCAGGCCACCATCTCCGAGTACCGGTTGCACGAAAGTGACACCGGTTCGCCCGAGGTGCAGATTGCCCTGTTGTCGGGCCGGATCAACCATCTGACCGAGCACCTGAAGGAGCACAAGGGGGACCACCACACCCGGCGCGGCCTGATGAAGCTCATCGGCCAGCGCCGTCGGCTGCTCGACTACGTCCGCAAGAACGACGTCGAGCGTTACCGCACCATCATCGGCCGACTCGGCATCAGAAGGTAGCGGTACAGCAACACCACAGAACCGGGCGTCTTCAGCCACCTGGCTGCCAGTCGCCGCTCACTTCGGGTTCGAGGTGGTCGACTACTGGGAACCAGAAACGAAGATGTCCCCGAGACACGAGGAGCATCATGGCTGACGCCATTTCCGTGTCGGCCCCGATCAGCGGGACCGACCGAACCATGTCATTCGAGGCGGGGAAACTCGCCCAACTCGCCGACGGGGCCGTTGTGGCCCGCATCGGCGACACCGTCCTGCTGGCCACGGCCACCGCGGCCCGGCACGTGCGGGAGGGGGCGGACTTCTTCCCCCTCACCGTCGACATTGAGGAGCGGACCTACGCCGCCGGCAAAATCCCGGGCTCGTTCTTCCGTCGTGAAGGCAAGAGCTCGGACCAGGCGATCCTGACCTGCCGTCTGATCGACCGCCCGCTGCGCCCATCCTTCCCCGACGGATTCCGCAACGAGGTCCACGTCGTCGGGACGATCATCGGCGCCGACCAGGTGAACCCGCACGACGTGCTGGCCATTAACGCGTCGTCGGCGGCGCTGATGCTCTCGGGCATCCCCTTCGACGGCCCCATCGGTGCCGTCCGGGTCGCCTTCACCACCGAGGGGACCTGGATCCCCCACCCGACCTTCGAAGAGGGCGAGGAGTCGACCTTCGAGCTCGTCGTGGCCGGCCGTGCCCTCACCGAGGACGCCGACACCGACATCGCCATCATGATGGTCGAGGCCGGCGGGACCGAGAAGTCGTGGTCGTACTACGACGAGGGCGCCCCCAAGGTGACCGAGGAAGTCCTCGCTTCGGGCCTGGAGGCGGCCAAGACGTGGATCCGTGAGGCCATCAACCTGCAGCGCGAACTGGTGGCGTCCTACACGGCCGTGCGCGGCCCCATCGTCACCATCCCGTTCTCCACGTTCAGTGACTACCAAGAGGATGTGTGGGCCCGGGTGGAAGCGTTCGGGACCGCTCCCATCGCCAAGGCCAACCTGGTCCGGAGCAAGGCCGAGCGCAACGCCGCCCTCGACGCCGCCGGCGAAGAGATCCGTGCGGCCCTGGGCGACGAGTTCGCCGACCGGGCGGGCGAGGTCAAGGGCGCCATCCGCTCACTGACCAAGAAGCTGGTGCGCAAGAGCATTGTCGAGGAAGGCGTCCGCGTGGACGGCCGTGGCATTGCCGACATCCGCCCGCTCTCGGCCGAGATCGACCTGCTGCCGACGGCGCACGGCTCGGCGCTCTTCCAGCGCGGCGAGACCCAGGTGCTCAACGTCACGACACTGGGCATGCCCCGCATGAACCAGCTGCTCGACACCATCACCCCCGTCGACCACAAGCGCTACATGCACCACTACAACTTCCCGCCCTTCTCCACCGGTGAGACCGGCTTCATGCGCGGTCCGAAGCGCCGGGAGATCGGGCACGGCCTGCTGGCCGAGCGGGCGTTGTTGCCGGTCGTGCCGCCCGTCGAGGACTTCTCCTACACCCTGCGTGTGGTGTCCGACGTGCTGGCTTCGAATGGTTCGACCTCCATGGCCTCGGTCTGCGGTTCGACCTTGTCGCTCATGGCCGCCGGTGTCCCCCTGCGGGCGCCAGTGGCGGGTATCGCCATGGGCCTCGTCTACGACGAGGGCAAGTACGTCACCCTGACCGACATCCTCGGCTCCGAGGACGCTTTCGGGGACATGGACTTCAAGGTGGCCGGGACGGCCGACGCCGTGACGGCGCTGCAACTCGACACCAAGATCGCCGGCCTCCCGGCCGACGTACTGGCCAAGGCGCTGCTGCAGGCCAAGGAAGCCCGGCTCGCCATCCTCGAGGTCATGGCCGGCGCCATCGCCGAGCCGCGTGACCACGTGGCGGCCAGCGCTCCGAAGATCGTCTCCATGGAGATCCCGATCGACAAAATCGGTGAGGTCATCGGGCCCAAGGGCAAGGTCATCAACACCTTGCAGCAGGAGACCGGTGCGGACATCGCCGTCGACGACGACGGTGTGGTCGGCACGGTGACGATCGGCGCCAAGGACGGCAACGCGGTCGAAGAGGCCCGTCGCCGCATTTCGCTGATCCTCGACCCGCCGACCGCCGATGTCGGTGCCGTCTATGCCGGCAAGGTCGTGAACATCACCAAGTTCGGTGCCTTCGTGAACGTGCTGCCGGGCCGGGATGGCCTGCTGCACATTTCGAAGCTGTCCTCGCTGGCCGGTGGCAAGCGCATCAACAACGTCGAGGACGTGTTGACGCTGGGCCAGGGCGTCGAGGTCCGGGTCGACGACATCGACCCGCAGGGCAAGGTGTCACTGTCGCTGGCTTCGGCTCCCGAAGGTGGCGGCTCGTCGTCTTCGGGCGGGAACGGCTCCGGATCCAGTTCCGGTTCCGGCAACGGGGACGCTGCTGCGTCGTCGTCTTCGAGGTCGTCGGGTTCGGGTTCGGGTTCGGGTTCGCCCTCGCCCTCGTCTTCCCCCGCACCGGCCCGCACGGCCGACGGGTCTTCGTTCGAGGACGCCTTCGAGGCTGAGCTCGTGGCGGACCTGGGTGACCTCGGGCCCGGAGCGGCTGAAGCCGGGAACGACCGCGGTGGCGACCGGGGCGGCGACCGCCGGCCCTCGCGTGGGCGCTCGCGCCGTCGTTGATCGAAACATCTGCACTGCCGTGCGGCATCCGCCTGGTCACCGAGACCATGGCGGATGTCCGCTCGGTGGCGGTCGCCTACTGGGTCGGTACCGGCTCGCGTGACGAGCCCGGCGAACTCGCCGGGGCTTCCCATTTCTTGGAGCATCTCCTCTTCAAGGGCACCGAGCGGCGCTCTGCCGCGGCGATCGCCGAGCAGCTCGACGAGGTCGGCGGCGACTGCAACGCCTTCACCACGAAGGAATACACGACCTTCTACGTCCGGCTGCTGTCCGAGCACCTGTCGCTCGGGCTGGACATCCTGAGCGACATCATGTGGGCCCCGGCGTTGCGCCCCGACGACATTGAGGCCGAGCGCACGGTCATCCTCGACGAAATCCTGATGCACGCCGACGAGCCCGCCGACCTGGCGGGGGAGCGGTGGCAGGCGGCGCTCTTCCCGGACCACCCGCTCGGGACCGACACGCTCGGGACGGCCTCGTCGGTGCAGCGCATCACCCGCGACGACATCCGCGCCTTCTTCGAGTTGCACTACCGGCCGTCGAACATGGTCGTCTCGGTCGCCGGCGACTGCACCCACGAAGCCGTGGCCGCCGATCTCGAACGACGTTTCGCCGGCGCCTCGGGTGGAGCCGCCCCGGTCCGGACCGCGCCCGGGCCCGACACGGTGGCCCTCGACGTCGTCCGCCGTTCCACCGAGCAGGCCCACCTCGTCTACGGCATGCGCTCGGTGTCGCGCTTCGACGAGCGGCGCTGGGCCCTCTCCGTGTTGAACCACATTCTGGGGGGCGGGCTGTCCAGCCGGCTCTTCCAGAAGGTGCGCGAGCAGCGCGGGCTGGCCTATTCGGTGTGGTCGGAGCGGGCGGCCTACGAGGACAGCGGATCGCTGGCCGTGGTGGTGGGCACGGCGCCCGAGCATGTCGACGAGGTGCTCCAGATCGTGAACGCCGAGTTCGAGCTCCTGGCCGCCGAAGGTGTGACCGAACGGGAGCTGGCGATCGCCAAGGGGAACCTGCGGGCCGAGATCCTCCTCTCGAGCGAGGATTCAGGCGCCCGCATGAGCCGCCTCGGCGCGTCCCTGCTGCTGCACGGCGAGGTGCTGGCGGTCGACGAGCTGCTGGCCCGCATCGACCGGATCGAACGGGCCGATGTCCTCGACGTGGCGGCGGCACTGGTCGAGTCGCCCCGCACGCTCACCGCCGTCGGCCCCTTCGACGGGCACGCTTTCGAGTCCCACCGGCCCGCCCTGGTCGCCCGGTAGCTTGGAGGCCATGCAGGCCGTGCAGAAGGTCGGTGTGGTCGGTGCCGGCGGTCGCATGGGCCTCGAAGTCTGTCGGACCGTCTCCGAGGCAGCCGACCTCGAGCTCGTCGCCGCCGTCGACCCGGGCCATGTCGGGGCGGACGCCTGCGGCCTGACCGTCGTCGGCGAGGTGAACGCCCTCGCCGACCTCGGAGCAGAGGTCGTGGTCGATTTCACCATCGCCGAAGCGGTCCGCCACAACGTGACGCACTACGCCGCGCAGGGCATCCACGCCGTGATCGGGACGAGCGGGCTGTCCGAGGCCGACGTGACGGAGATCGGCGCGCTCTTCGCCGAGAGCGGGACCGGCGCCAACGTCGTCATTGTGCCGAACTTCGCCATCGGGGCGGTACTGCTGCTGCACCTCTCCCGGATTGCCGCGCCCCACATGGACGGGGTCGAAATCATTGAGCTGCACCACGATGCCAAGCGGGACGCACCCTCGGGGACCGCCCTGCACACGGCGGCGGTCATCGCCGAAGCCCGGCGCGCCGCCGGGAGTGCGGCATGGCCCCCGGACCCGACAACCGACATGGTGCTGCCCGGCGCCCGGGGTGCGGAGGCCGCCGACGGCGTGCACGTGCACGCGGTGCGGCTGCCCGGACTGGTGGCGCACGAGGAGGTCATCTTCGGTGCACCGGGCCAGAGCCTGACCATCCGCCACGATTCCTACGACCGCCGCTCCTTCATGCCCGGTGTGGTGCTCGCCGTGCGTGCCGTGGCGGGCCGGCCCGGACTGACGGTGGGCCTCGAGGCGTTGCTGGGTCTGTGAACCCCGACGTCCGGGAGCGGCTCTTGCAGGCGACCTACGGCTGCGTGGCCCGCTGGGGCTTCGCCAAGACGACGGTCGAGGACGCGGCCCGCGCCGCAGGGGTCTCGCGGGCCACGGTCTACCGCTACTTCCCGGGTGGCCGTGACGAGCTGTTCTCCGCCGTGGTGGGATGGGAGTTCTCCCGTTTCTTCCTGCGGCTCTATGCCGAGGTCTCCGACGCCGACACGCTGGAAGAAGTCATGGAGCGCGGGCTGGTGTTCGCCCACAGCGCCCTGGTCGAGCACGAGGTGCTCCAGCGGGTGCTGATGACCGAGCCCGACATGTTGCTGCCCCGGCTCTCCACCGAGGCGGACCAGACCCACACGCTGGTGGCCGACTTCCTGGCGCCGTATCTGGTGCGGCACGGGATGGCCGCCGGCAACGACCTCCATGCCGCGGCCGACTTCCTGGCCCGCATGGTGCTCTCCTACATCAGCTCGCCGGGGCGCTGGGACCTCAACGACCCCGAGCAGGTGGCGCTGCTGGTCCGATCCGAGTTGCTCGCCGGTATCCGGTGAGCGGCTCGGAGCTGCAACCGCAGCCTTCGCCGGTCCCGCCGCCGCCCTGCTACCGCCATCCCGAGAAGGCGGCGTCGGTGCTCTGCGCCCACTGCGACCGGCCTCTCTGCACCGACTGCATGATCCAGGCGCCGGTGGGCTGGCAGTGCCCGCCGTGCACCTCCGAAGGGGCCAAGCGCTCGCGCCAGGTTCCCGCCTTCACCCACACCGGCCGCGGGCGGACCGGCGTCGTCGGCTCCACCAATCCGACGCCGGTGGTACTGGTCATCATCGCCGTCAACGTGGTGGTGTTCTTCCTCGAGGGTTTCGGGACCAACAACCGCGTCATCGACCGCTACGGGCTGTGGCCCGACGGGGTGCACTCGCTGCACCAGTACTACCGGGCTTTCACGGCCATGTGGCTCCACGCCAGCTTCGAGCACATCCTCTTCAACATGATCACGCTGCTCATCGTCGGCCCGGCGCTCGAGGTGCTGCTGGGCAAGCTGCGCTTCATCACCCTCTACCTGCTGGCCGGCCTGGGTGGGAGCGTGGGCTCCTACCTGCTCGGTCCGCACAACGAGCTGGGCATCGGGGCGTCGGGCGCCATCATGGGCGTGTTGGGCGCCTACATCGTGGTGGGCGTGCGCCGCCGCCTGCCTGTGCAACCCGTCGCCATCCTGCTGGTCCTCAACCTGGTCATCGGCTTCTGGGGCAACACCGACTGGCGGGCCCACTTCGGTGGCCTGGTCGTCGGCGGTCTCCTGGGCCTGCTCTACGACGTCGCCGGCGATCTGCGGGATCGCAACACGGCCCTGGTGCTCACCGTCGGGGGGAGCATGGCCATGCTGGCCATCCTGGCGCTGCTCATCACCTCCATTGCGCCCGGTCATTTCAATCTGAATTGAGCGCCCTGGTGGGGCCGCCGCGGTCCGGCCGCCGGAATCGGCTGCGGCGGCGGCACCCGGCCTTCCGCCCGGTGATTGACAGTGAGACAAAAAACGCCATACTGTTTCATCAGTGGGTGCACTCGCCGCACGACCTGACGCCGTAGAAACGGGCCCTGCCACCGCGGGGCGGGACGCCGTCGTGCGCCACCTCGGAGCCGATGACCGTTCCTCGACCCGGGTTCGTCTGGTGGACGGGGCGTTGCTGTGCCTGGCCCGCCAGGGGATCGCCAAGACGACCGTCGACGACATCGCCCGGGCCGCCGGCCTGTCCCGGGCCACCGCCTACCGGTGCTTCCCGCGGGGCAAGGAGGGCATCCTCGCCGCCGTGGTCGAGACCGAGGTGGCGCGCCTGTTCTCGTCCCTGGCCGTGGTCATGGGCGAGGCCGGCGACCTCGAGGACGTGCTGGTCGCCGGCATGGTCGAGTCGGCCCGCCGGCTCCAGGGCCATGCGGCGCTGACGTACCTGCTGGCGCACGAGCCCGCCACCGTGCTGCCCTTCGTCACCTTCGGTGGCTTCGACCAGGTGATGCGGGTCGCCAGCGACCTGGCCGCACCGTTCTTCGCCCGCTGGCTCGAGCCCGGGCAGGCCACCAGGGCGGCCGAATGGGCTGTCCGCATCGTGATGGCCTACTGCTCGGACCCGTCCCCGCACACAGACCTGACCGACCCGGCCGACACCCGCGCCCTGGTGCGCACGTTCGTCCTGCCTGGGATCCTCGCCCTGCGCCTCGAGGCGGGAGGCGCATCTCCACCTTTGCGATCCAGTTCCACCACCGCAAGCACGACAACCACCACAACCACCACAACCACGACAGCGACGGCAACCACCAAGGGGGCGGCACAATGACCACACTCGACGAGAACACGGAGCAGCAGCTGAGGTCCAACCTCGAGCTGATCGGGCGGGAGGACATCAACGACCTGGAGTCCGTCCTGACCTTTGTCGGCAAGTACGAGGTGGAGGGCTTCCACCGGGTCCCCGACAACTGCCCGGCGGAGTTCACCTGGGACTACGAGAAGGGCTCCAAGCCCCAGCTCGACAAGCTCTACGAGAAGGCCAAGAAGGCGCAATGGAACGGTCAGACCGACCTGGACTGGTCCATAGAGGTCGACCAGGAGCGCGTGGTCATCGCCAACGCCGAGGCGAACCCGGCCCAGATGCAGTGGGACGAGGCCGCCATGGCCGGCACCGTCCTGGAGAAGTGGGACGACAAGCGCTTCTTGCAGTTCGGCGTCGAGAACCAGAACTGGCTGCTGTCGCAGTTCATGCACGGCGAGCAGGGCGCGCTGCTGTGCACGGCCAAGATCGTCGAGACCGTCCCGTGGATCGACGCCAAGTACTACGCCGCCACGCAGGTGATGGACGAGGCCCGCCACGTCGAGGTCTTTTCCAAGTATCTCGACGAGAAGCTCTCGGGGCACTATCCGATGAACGCGCATCTCGGGCTGCTGCTCGACGACATCGTCTCCGACTCGCGTTGGGACATGACCTACCTGGGCATGCAGATCATGGTGGAGGGTCTGGCGCTCGCCGCCTTCGGCTTCATCCACGCCATGACGACCGAGCCGCTGCTGAAGAAGTTGCTGCGTTACGTGATGGCCGACGAGGCCCGCCACGTGGCCTTCGGCGTGCTGAGCCTGCAGGAGTACTACAAGGAGCTCAGCGCGGCGGAGCTGCGGGAGCGCCAGGAGTTCGCGTTCGAGGCGGCCATCCGCATGAAGGACCGTTTGGTCATGCAGGAGGTGTGGGAGCGCATGGAGGTCCCGACGGCGGACGTGATCAAGATCATGCAGGCCGCGCCGGAGCGGGACGACTTCCAGATCCTCTTGTTCTCGAAGATCGTTCCCAATCTCAAGAAGCTGGGACTGCTCGATGCCGCCGACGGCTGGCTCCGCACCAAATTCACCGAAATGGGTGCGATCGCCTTCGAAAACCTCACCGACTCCACCGAGGACGAGGACGCGTTCGCCGACGGTTCACCGGTCGACCGCCAGGTCGCCTAGCCCCCGGCAGGCTCCAGAACGACGCGCATCGCTGGTAGCGTGAAAGGGCGATGAGCCCCCGGCAGCACGATTCGCCCCGCTTCGGGCGGGTGGTCACGGCCATGGTGACCCCCTTCGACGAGGACGGGGCCCTGAATCTGGCCGCGGCGGTGGAGCTGGCCCAATGGCTGGCCGAGCACGGGAGCGACGGGCTGGTCCTCAGTGGCTCGACCGGCGAGAGCTCGGTGCTGACCGATGACGAGAAGGTGGCACTGTGGCGCGCCGTCGCCGAGGCCGTCACCATCCCCGTCGTCGCCGGGACGGGATCCAACGACACGGCGCACTCCGTGGCCATGACGAGGCAGGCCGTGGCCTGCGGCGTCGACGGCATCCTCGCGGTCACCCCGTATTACAACCGGCCTTCGCAAGCCGGCATCTTCGAGCACTTCCGCGCCGTGGCCGAGGCGGCCGGCGATGTCCCCGTCATGCTCTACGACATCCCGGTGCGCAGCGGCCGGCGCATCGCCACGCAGACCATGCTCCGTCTCGCCCGCGAAGTGCCCGCCATCGTGGCCCTCAAGGACGCCGCCGGCGACCCCGCCACCACGGCGCACCTCGCCGCACAGGTCCCGCCGGGCTTCGAGATCTACAGCGGGGACGACGTCATGACGCTGCCCTTGATGGCTGTGGGGGCCATCGGCCTGGTCAGTGTGGCCGCCCACTGGGTCGGGCCGCAGCTGCGCCGGGTCATCGATGCCTTCGCGGCCGGCGACCTCTCCACCGCCATCGCCGGGAACGCCGAGTTGCTCGACTCGTTCGACTTCGAGTCCACCGAGGAGTTCCCCAATCCGCTGCCGGCCAAGGCGATGCTGCGCGCCCTGGGCCTGCGTGTCGGGCAATGCCGGCTGCCCATGGGGGCGTCCACCCCCGATCTGGACAACCAGGCGCAGAAGATCCTGGCCGCCGTCGGGCCACCTGCGGTCACGGTCGCCCCGCTTGCCTGAGCGCGGGCGCGGCAACCAGCAAAAGCCGAAGCCGAAGCCGGTCCGGGTCGTCTTCCTCGGCGGGCTGGGGGAGATCGGGCGGAATTGCGCCTGCATTGAGGTCGACGGGCGCATCCTCGTTCTCGACTGCGGGATCATGTTCCCTGACCCGGACATGCCGGGCATCGACCTGGTCCTGCCCGAGTTCACCTACCTCTACGACCGCAAGGACCGGGTGGACGGGATCGTCCTCACCCACGGCCACGAGGACCACACCGGTGGCCTGGCCTTCCTGCTGCGTGAGGTCCGCGCGCCGATCTACGGCTCCGAGCTCACGGTGGGCCTGGCCCGCCACCGCATCGAAGAGGCGGGCCTGGCCGGCAATACCAAGTTCGTCCCGGTGGCCGACGGCGAAACCGTGCACATCGGAGGCTGCGACGTCGAGTTCATCCCGGTGACGCACTCGGTGCCCGAGGCGATGGCTATCGCCTTCCACACACCCCAGGGCGTGATCCTGCACTCGGGGGACTTCAAGCTCGATCTGCAACCGGTCGACGGCCGGCGCACCGACATGTCGCGCATGGGGGAGCTCGCCCGCACCGAGGGCATCCGCCTGCTGTTGTCGGACTCCACCAACGCGGAGGAGCCCGGATTCACCGAATCGGAATCAACGGTGGGCATCACGCTGCGCCGGGTCTTCGCCGCCCATCCCGGCAAGCGCATCGTCGTGGCCTGCTTCGCCAGCCACATGCACCGCGTGCAGCAGATCATTGACGCCGCGGTGGCCAACGGTCGCAAGGTGGCCACACTCGGTCGATCCATGGGCAAGAACGTCGAGCTCGGGTCGCGGTTGGGCATCATCAGCATCCCCGACGGCGTGCTGATCGATATCGAGGCGGTGGACAGTGTCCCGCCCGGCGAGGTGTGCGTGATCTCGACCGGCTCGCAGGGTGAGCCGATGTCGGCCCTCTCCCTGATGGCCACCGGGCAGAACAGGTGGCTCAAGATCGCGGAGGACGACGTCGTCGTCATCAGCGCCCATCCGATCCCGGGCAACGAGTGGTCGGTGGGCCAGGTCATCGACGACCTGCACCGCCGCGGCGCCGAGGTCGTGCACTCTGGTTCCGAGGCCGTCCACGTCAGTGGGCACGCCCGCCAGGGAGAGCTGCGGACGTTGATCTCGGTGACCGAACCGGAGTGCTTCGTGCCGGTGCACGGGGAGTTCCGTCACATGGTGCACCACGCCCGGCTGGCGCTCTCCATGGGCCTCGACCCGGCCAAGGTCCTGCTCTGCGAGGACGGCGACGTCATTCAGCTCGATGCCAAGGGCATCTCTCGCGACGGCAAGGTGCCCGGCGGGTACGTCTACGTCGACGGGACCGTGGGTGACATTGAGCACGGGGTCCTGCGTGACCGCCAGAAGCTGGCCGAAGAAGGCGTGGTCATGGCCGTGGTCACGGTCGACCGGCAGCAGAAGAAGCTCAGCTGCCCGCCGGTGATCGAGACCCGGGGTTGGGTCTACGCGCCCGAGGCGGAGGAATTGCTCGAGGAGGCCAGCGACGTCGTGGCCAAGGCCGTCACGCAGGCCCTGCGCGACGGTGCCCACGATATTGAGGTGCTGAGCCGCCACACCCGCAAGGCCCTGGGCAAGTTCGTCGGCGACCGCACCAAGCGGCGTCCGATGATTGTGCCCGTCGTCCTCATGGTCTGAGCCGGGAACCGACCAGGGGCGGCGATCCTCAGCCCCCTGCCTCATCGCCGGCCACGGGGCCGGACCTGGGCCTGGGCCCGGGCGCATCATGCAGCTCCTGGCTCCAGCGGAACGAGGGTGTGTACATCCCCACCAGACGTGCGACCAGCACCACGAGGAAGATCTGCCCCATGAGAGCCTCGAGGACTGCATAGCTGCGCGGAAGCCCGGTGGCCGGCGAGAGGTCGCCGTAGCCGACGGTGGCCATGGTGATGTAGCTGAAGTACGCGAAGTCGGCCGGGCCGTGCTGGCCGGGCTGCGCGAAGAACGAATGCCCCGACACCAGCTGCAGTCCGTAGTCGGAGTTGGCGAAGACGAGGCCGATGAGGACATAGATGCACAGCGCTCCGAGAACGGTCTGCGTGGTGACACGGGTGTGATGCAGGAGGCGCCAGCCGATGGCGATCGGGCTGGCCAGTACGAGGACCGAGCCCAGGATCACGATCGTTCCGTAGAGCCTGTCGCCCCCTCCGAATGCGACTGCGACCGCCGCCAGCACCAACAGGGCGACCGCGACCCGGGCCGCCAACATTAAGCGACGTGGGATCTGCGACGTCCGGAAGGCCAGCAGCATGGTGAGCCCGAGCCAGGCCGAGCTGACGATCAGTGCGGCGCTCCCGTGCCATCCGACGGTGAGGAGTACGTAGTCCACCACCAGGAACACGAAGAGAATTCCGTAGGAGTCCGTCCCCAGCAAAATGTCCCGCAGCGCCTGGAGCCGACTGCGTCGGTCCGGTGGCGGCGGGGCTGACGGTGGCGTGGGCATTGACGGGCTCGCCATGGGTCCATCATGGCCAACCACCAGCTTCCGGAAGGGGATATGTGCTCCTCGGGGCGGAGGTCACACGCTCGTCGTGTCGGAGGCCGGGCTGTGCCGACCAGCTCTCAGGCCTCGACATGGGTCCATGCTGGGTCTGATCGACTGGACCACTGACTGACCACGGCGACGGCCGCGACGATGGCCAACGCCATGATCAGCGGAAGAGCGACGTGCACGTGGAGGATGAGCGCCGCGCCGGCCAGCGCGCCGATGAACATGGCAGCGATTGACACCAGCCGCCGGCCTGACTTCGACCCCTTCCCACCGCCGAGCGCGCTGTCGGCACCGATTCCGGTCACGGTCAGTGTCAGCACTGTGGTGGTCAGGTCGGGCACCGCCAAGCGGCGCACGCTCGAGTTCTGCACACCCATCGCCAGGGCCAGGCACACAATGAGCGCATAACGCACACCGGATCCGAAGGGATGTGATCCGAGCAGGGCCAGGATCATGGAGGCGGCGAGAAGCAGCGCCTGAGCGGCGTTGGCCACCGCCATGTGATGACCACGGTGGTGCCCGAAGCGCCCGACGATGCGTCCACCGACGACGGATCCCACGCCGAACGCCACGAGCGCCACCAGCGACGCACCGATGGAGAAGCCCTGGGCCCCGGCGACGGCAAAGCCGAGGAAGACCACGTTGCCCGTCATATTGGCGACGAAGACGTGGCCCAAGAGGAGGTAACTGAACGCATCGACCAGTCCGGTGACGATTGTCATGGCGACCAGGAGCGGCGGCAGCGGACCGAACGGCGCGTTCCGGCCGGGGAGCAGGGTCTCGCGGACCTCGGTGAGAAATGTGGGCATGTGCAGGGTTCTCCTCTCGGGATCGTCAGTGATGAGCGGCGGCACCGGACCGAGGTCGGCGCCTCGTGATCAGCCTTCCGTCGCTCCGGGCGCCAGCGACGGCCGTCAGCAACGGGACGAGGTCCGGCACCTGGTCGGGAGTGCCGAACCGGCCGGTGGCCGTCACCGCCGCCGTCACCGCCACCGTCACCGCCGCCGCAACCACAACCTTGCCTTCGAGTCGAGATGTACGGCGACCCCCTCCTTCGAAATGTGGGTCGGTCGAGGACGCACCCGTGCAGCCTAGGAGCGGGGCGGTGTCATCCTGCGAGCGCCGAGCCGTCCGAAGGAGTAGAAAGGTTGCGGTCGGTGCGACCATGAGAGCTGTGAGGAGGATGTGTATGTCCAACTCCGAAAGCGCCCGATCCGCCTTGTCCCGGGCCCCAGCCACGGTGTCGATGACGCATCGGCTGAAACGCTGCACGGCGGCGCTCTCCGTCACCGCCGCAGCCATGCTGACGGGAGCGGCGTTCGCCCTGGCGTCACCGCCATCGCCTGCGGCGGCGACGGTCGACGGATCTGGCACCAACGACGGGCAGTGTCCGACCTTGTCGGCAGGCGCCTGGCAATTGCCGTACTCCCCGTACACCAAGGGAACGGTGTACGACGTCTCGGTCAATGGCTATAGCTGCGCCAAGGCTGACGGGTACATCAAGAAGCTCGTGGCGAACAAGGTGAGCAACGGACAGCCGACCACGGTGAAGGGTGGACCGAAGGGCTGGACGTGCACGGCATCGAAGAGCAAGACCGGACTTGCGTACACGGGCCAGTGCTCCAAGAAGGCACTCTCCATCAATGGGACGTTCTTCTCCTGGACCGTGGGGTAACCGGACCGAACCCGGCGGCCACGACCACGAAAGGGTCGGCTGTAAAACACTAGGGTTCAGCGCCATGAACTACTGGGTGACGTATCCCATGACGACGCATCCCTACAACCCCGAGCTGGTGAACAAGGCCGCGCTCATCGAGTTCTGCCAAGTCGCAGAGGCTGCCGGATTCGCTGGTATCGGCTTCACCGACCACCCCGCCCCTACGGACCGGTGGTTGAAGGCCGGAGGCCACGACGCCCTCGACCCGTTTACCGCGCTCTCGTTCTGCGCGGCGGTGACGGAAAAGATGCGTTTGATCCCCAACATCGTGGTGCTGCCGTATCGGAACCCGTTTCTCGTCGCCAAGGCGGCGGCCACCTTGGACACCCTGTCGGACGGTCGCTTCACGCTCGCCGTCGCCACTGGATACATGCGGGGCGAATACAAGGCGCTCGGGGTCGACTTCGACGAGCGCAATGCGCTATTCGACGAGGCCATCGAGGTGATCCGTGGGGTCTGGAGCGAGGAGGACTTCGCCTACGAAGGTTCGACCTTCAGTGCCAGGGGCCAGACGGCCAATCCCAAGCCTTCACCGCACCCGCCCATCTGGATAGGCGGGAACAGCCGCATGTCACGTCGCCGCGTTGCCCGCTACGGCGATGGATGGAGCCCCTTTCCGGCCCCGAAAGTTCTGTCCAACACGGCCAAGACGCCGGCGCTCGAGACGGTGGACGACCTGCGTCCCATGATCGACGAGCTGAGGCAGTTCATGGAGGAAGCGGGACGCGACCCGGCCAGCATCGACATCTCGTTCGGCACCGGGGCCGGCGGTAACCCGGGCGATGACTCCTTCAATCCCGACGCCACGCTGGCTGCCGGCGAGGAGCTGGCTGCGCTCGGCGTCACCTGGTCCGGGGCGGGAGTGCCCGGAGACTCGCTGGCTCACGCCCTGGAGTCTCTCGAGCGGTTCGGGAAGGCCGTGATTCGTTGACCGGCTGACCGGCTGACCGGCTGACCGGCTGACCGGCTGACCGGCTAACCACCCTGAGCCCCGAAGCCGCTCCGGCCCTATATTGGCGCCGGCCGTCACATGGTCCGGTGCGGGCCAACGGGGGAGGGGGAACCTATGGGTGACCGCAGGTTCGAGCGCATCGGGGCATGCAGCGGCCTGGCCTTCGTGGTTTTGGCTGCCCTCTCGGGCTTCATCTATCCGCAACAACCCCGGGTCGACGCCGCGCCGGCCAAGACGCTGGCCTGGGTCCACGACCACCACGTGGCGCTCCAGGCGGGCATGATCTTCGACTTCTTCGCCGCCGGCGTGCTGCTCTGGTTCGTCGGTTACCTGCACCGTGTGCTGCGTCGCAGCGAAGGCGACGTGGAGTCCCTGGCGCCGATCGTCCTCGGTGCCGGCATCGGGGTCGCCATCACCACAGCAATCGCCGCGCTGCCGACGGTCCTGCTCGCCTTCATGGATGCGCAGCCGGGAGGCCTCAACGATCCGTCGCTGGTCCGCGCCCTCGGCGATCTGAACACGATCTTCTTCTCGGTCACCTCTGTCATGACCGCCGTCTTCCTCGGGGCACTCGGCTGGGCCATGCTGCGCGCCGAGCTGGGTCGCACCTGGCTCGGCCGGATCGTGCTCGTCGTTGCCGCCTTCAACTGCATCGCCGTCTGGATCGGCGTCACGTTCAGCAGCTATCACGGCCACGCCTGGCTCATCATCGGCTGGGGCGCCTACGTGGGCTTCCTTGTCGTGATGCTCATCACCAGCGTCACCATGCTGCGCCAACCCCACGCCGCCACGCCCGCCGGCGCCGCCACGCCCGCCGGCGCCGCCACGCCCGCCGGCGCCGCCACGCCCGCCGGCGCCGCCACGCCCGCCGGCGCCGCCACGCCCGCCGGCGCCGCCACGTAAAAGCTGCGGTACGGCGAGGTCCTCCACGCGGACCGTTCGCCGGTATGGCAACTGCCGCCCAGAGCACCCGTCCGGCTCGTCCCGGCGGTGCCCCGTCTTCCCGCCGGACCCGACCTCTCAGTCGTGACTACGGAAACGATGCCCGTTCGGCCGAACTGGCGGAGAGCATCGGTGGACATCAGCGGGTCATTTCCGAGCACGAGGGCGCCATGCTGGGCGACATCGCCGAGTTCGATCGAACGGAGGCCTGGCGCGGGGACGGTTCGTTGTCCATGCGTGACTGGTTAGTCGCTCGTTGTCACATCAGCCGTTCCCGTGCCCGCGTGCTGGTTGAGGCGAGCAAGAGGTTGAGGGATCTTCCGGCACTCTCGGGGGCCCTTTCCGACGGCCGGTTGACGCTCGATGTGTTCGCCCCGCTCGCCGTGGTGGCCACACCCGAGACGGATGCCGAACTGGCTCGGGTGTCCGAGCACTGGACACCGCGCCAGGCGCGGCAACTGTTGGCAGAGATCAAGGGCGCCACGGATTCCGATGCGGCGGCACGGATCCAGCGCCGCTTCGTCCGCTTCGACGACGAGCGCCGCCTCCTCTGGGCCCAGCTCTCGAGCGACTCGTACGCCCTGGTGAAATCCGCCGTGATGAGCCGGGCCCGGCGCCACGACCACCCCAGTGCGCATGCTCCCGACTACGAGCGTTTCGAGAGCCGCTGCGCCGACGCCCTGGTTCAGATCTGTCTCGAACAAGGGCAGAAGAGGCCGGTGTCTCGCACCGGCGCAAACGCTGCCCCGGTCCACGGCGGTGCCCGCACGACCATGATCGTGCACACCGACTTGGACCGCCTCCTGTACGGAGACGGCTACGGACACGCCTCTCTCCAAGGGGTCGGTCCGATCTCCGCCGAAGTGGCCCGCCGGCTCGCGTGCACCGCCGACATCACGGTGTCGTTCGACGCTCCCGACGGCACCAGCCTGAACCAGAAACAACTCGTACGTGACCCCAGCGAAGCCCAAAGGATCGAGATTCGACGCCGGGACAACGGCTGTCGCTTTCCCGGTTGTGGTTGCCGGAACGTCACTGATGTCCATCACATCGTGTGGGCCTCCAAGCAGGGGCGTACCGTCATGTCGAACCTCCTTACCCTCTGCGTCGCCCATCACAGCAGGGTGCACGAGCTTGGGTGGAAGATGGATGGCGACGCGCAGGCCGAGGTCCGGTTCATCAGCCCGCACGGAAGGGTGTTCGTCTCGTCCCCTTCGACGACCTGGCGCCGTCCCTCGCGGAAATGAGTCTCGGCCCGCCCGACCCGCCCCGCCCCGCCCCGCATCCGCGCCGGACGAACCGCCGGCCTTCGGGCCCGGCTGAGCCCTACCCCTTGACCGCTCGAGCGATCTCGTCGGTGACTGAGTCAGGGTCCTCGAGCGGAAGCATGTGCCCCCTGTTCTGCAGGGTGACCAGTCGCGCCCCTGGGACGGTCGCCACGATCTGATCCGCCTTCTTGGGCAGCGTCAACGCGTCACGCGTGCCCACCATCACGGTCGTCGGCACCTCCATGGCGGCCGCACCTTCGAGAAGGTCCATCCTCGACATCGACAGCAAGAAGTCGCCCCGGACGGTGCCATGGGTCCCACCGAACAGGTCCCGGGTCAGGTCCAGGTGTGCCCGGAGCGGGTTCTCGCCGAACGAAGAACGCACCAGGACGTGCCCGTACCTGGACTGCATTGCACGCGACACGACGGGCGACGCCACCATGGCAGTGGCCAGGCGCGTCCCCCGTGCCGAGCGGGAACCCAGATCCGTCGCTGCGGTCGATATCAGTACCGTCGCCTTCGCCCGCTCCTTCAGCACATCGGGACGATGCGCTGCGAGCGACATGATCGTCATGCCGCCCATGGAGTGGCCCGCGAGGACGACGTCACGCACGTCCGTGGCCTCGAGGATTGCGGTCAAGTCATGCGCCAGCGTCTCGACCGTCAGGGGCGACGTGCCTCTCGTGCTCAATCCGTGCCCGCGCTGGTCGTACAGCACCACGCGCACACCCTGTTCGTGGAGTCGGCGGGCGACGGGCAGCCAGACTTGGTGACCGCAGCCCCAGCCATGAGGGAGTACGACGACGGGCGCATCGGGGCCATCGCCGGCGAGGTCCCATACGGCCAGCTCCGCTCCGTCAAGCGTGCGCACGACCGCGTACTCGGGCTGACTCACGCCTTCGCCCCACCCCAACGACACGTCGCCAGCGTCAGCCTCACCTCCGCCCGCACCACGCGCGGCGAGCCGCCTGGAGACCACACCGGCAACGCCGGCTGCCGCCAGGACGCCCCCGACGAACAGCAGGCGGGACCGGCGCCGGTGGCCACCAGGCGCCGCTGAACAGGAAGTCGAAGAAGAAGGCTGGGGGAGCGGGGTCATATCTCGATAGCGTATGTGCCGCCTTTGCAGCGAGGCGATCCGGCACGCCCCACGCCGATGCCATCCCAGGTCAGCACGCAAACTCCGAGGAAAGCGGAGTGTGTGAACCGAAAGGCTCCGACTCGGGGAATACCGACGAACCCCACCCTCGGCTCTAGCGTCCTACTGACCATGAGAGCCGCCAACCGCGCATTCGCCGCTGCGCTCGTCGCGCTCGTCGCGCTCGTCGCTGTCACCGCGCCCGCCACCGCATTCTCCGATCAAGCTGCATTTGCAGGTCCAGCAGCCCCCGCCCACGCCCCCGCCCACGCCCCCGCCCACGCCCCCGCCCCGGCCCCGACCCCGACCCACATCAAGAGCATCACACGCTCGGCCCACGTGGCGTTCGACAACTGCAACGCGCGGCACATCATCCTGAGTGTCACCGCCCCGGCGCACGCCTTTACGCCAAACCAAACCGTCACCGTCACGGTCCGGCTCCGTAACACCGGGAGCACCACCTGCGGCCCGCCGCTGGCCCGACACGTCCCCGAGGCGCGGCGGGTCCTGAGCGTCGGCCCCTGTGGGACCTTGCCTCTGACGGTCCGCACCGTCGGCGGCGTTGCGGTCTACCCCGGGACGCAGGTCTTCTTCTGTCCCGAAGCGATCGGCGTGCGGCTCGGGCCACACAGCGCGATCCAGGCCACCGGGTACTGGGCCCAGGAGGCGTACCTCGGCCCCGGAAATCCGCCGGAGGCCGAACATGCGCCGCCCGCCACCTACCGCCTCACGGTTGATCGGGTCGTCACCGTGCCCATCACCCTGGCCTCGGGCTGAACCCGGAGCAGCCTGGATACAATCGTTCTTCCGCTGCCCAATCAACCCAACCCAACCCAAGCCAGCCCAGCCAAACCCAAGCCAGCCCCGCCCAGCCAAGCTCGGCAGAAGGCGGGCAACAACACAAGGAAAACGCAGGGCGGCGCCGCAGAGAGCAGCACGGGCCAAAGAGAAGGAACGAGGGTTCAATGTCGGGTCACTCGAAGTGGGCGACCACCAAGTACCGCAAGGGCGCCCAGGACAAAGCCCGCGCAAAAATATTCGCCAAGTGCATCCGCCTCGTCGAGGTTGCTGCACGGGAAGGCGGCGGAGACCTGGAGGCCAACGCCACACTGCGCACCGCCTACCAGAAGGCCCGAGCGGCCAGCGTCCCGCTGGACACGATTGAGAAGGCCATCAAGCGGGGGACCGGCGACCTCGAAGGCGTGCGCTACGAGGCCATCAATTACGAGGGCTACGGCCCCGGCGGCGTGGCCATCATGGTCGAGACGCTCAGCGACAACCGCAATCGCACCGGCGCCGAAATGCGCAACCTCTTCAGCCGCAACGGCGGCAACATGGCCGAGCCCGGCGCCGTCGGCTGGCAGTTCGAACGCAAGGGCATCGTCACCGTCGCCCTCGACAACGACGAGGACAAGGTCATGGAGATCGCCATGGAGGGCGGGGCCGAGGACATGACGAGCAACGGCGCCGCCTGGGTGGTCACCAGTGCACCGGCTGACGTGGAGTCGGTCCGCCAGGCCCTCGACGACGCCGGCGTCACGCCCGAGTCGGTCGATCTGAGCCTGGAGCCCACGCAACTGGTCCCCGTCCCCGACGAGGGTGAGGCCAAGAAGGTCCTGCGCCTCCTCGAGGCCATCGACGACCACGATGACGTGCAGGCCGTCCACTCCAACGCCGACATCCCCGACGAGGTCCTGGCCGCCTTCGAAGGCTGAGCTGTCCGAGGTCCGGCGGCTCCGGTCCGGCTCGCCGCCCCGGTTCTGCCCGCACCGACGCGGCGGCCGCACCCGGATCCGCCCCCTGCGCAGCACCCCCGGCTAACCTACGAACGCATGTTCGTATTGGGCATCGACCCCGGTTTGTCACGTTGCGGCTACGGGCTGGTGTCCCGGGCCGAGGGTACGGCGGGCCTGCGTGCCCATGCAGCGGGGGTGGTGGAGACCGACCCGGCAGCGCCCCTGGAAGAGCGGCTCTTGATCCTGCACACGGAACTGCGGGCGCTGGTGCAGGAGCTGCAGCCGGCCGCCGTCGTGGTCGAGCGGGTCTTTTTCCAGGTCAACGCCAAGACGGCCATGTCGGTGGGCCAAGCCAGCGGCCTGGCGCTGCTCGTGGCCGCCGAGGGCGGCTGCGAGGTGGTCCAGTACACGGCCAACGAGGTGAAGCTGGGACTGGTGGGCTATGGCGCCGCCACCAAGGAGCAGGTGCAGCGCATGGTGGCCCAGGTGCTCGGGCTGCCGGCGATCGAAGGGCCGCCCGACGTGGCCGACGCGCTGGCCCTGGCCATCTGCCATCTGACGACGGTGCCCCTGCGGCGAGCCATGCATGCCGCACTGCGGGCCGATGACGAGGGGGCCGGACTGGTGAAGGAGGGAACAGGGTGATCGGACTCTTGCGCGGCACGGTGGTGGTGCGGACCGGTGAGGGCGAGGTGATCATCGACGTCGGGGGCGTGGGCTACCGGGTGGCGGTGACCCCCGCCACGGCGGCGGCATTGGTGGTGGCGGGCAGCGCCGCCGAGGCCACGCTCTACGTGCACACCCATGTGCGTGAGGACGCCATAGTGCTGTACGGGTTCGTGCACGACGACGAACGGCGCTGCTTCGAGGTGCTGCTCGGCTCGCACGGGGTCGGTCCCGCGCTGGCCCTGGCCATCATGGCGGCGCTCTCGCCGGCGGCGTTGTCCACGGCGGTCCTGGAAGAGGACCTGGACACGCTGTGCACGGTGCCGGGCGTGGGGCGCAAGACGGCGGCCCGGCTCCTCATCGAGTTGAAGAGCCGGTTGGACCTGCCCGATCTGTCACTGGGCGGTGCGGGGGCCGGGGCCGGGGTCGGCGTCGGACCGGGCGGTGGTGCGGATGGGGCCGGCGCCGGCCGCACCCGGACGTCACGGGCCGAGGCCCGGGCCGCCCTGAGCGAGCTCGGCTACGCCCCCGACGAGATCCGCGGTGCGCTCGACGGCCTACGCGACGATGTCGGGGTGGAAGAGATGCTGCGCCTGGCGTTGCGCGAGCTGGCTTCGCGGTGACCTGGTGAGCCCCCGCGCCCGGCGGGAGGTGCTGGCCGTGGATCCCGAGCCCGCCGACGGACCGTCGGCGGAAGGGCCGCGCGTCGTCGATCCGGTGGCGTCGGACGGCGCCGAGGAGGCCGAGGAGGTCGGGCTCCGGCCGCGGTCGCTCTCCGAGTTCCTGGGCCAGCCGCAATTGGTCGAGCACCTCGGGATCGTGCTGCAGGCGGCCCGTCAGCGGCGCCAGCCCGTCGACCACATCCTGTTCGCCGGGCCACCGGGATTGGGCAAGACCTCCCTGGCCGGGATCGTCGCAGCCGAAATGGGTGCCGGATTCCGTATCACCGCCGGGCCGATCCTGACCCGGGCCGGAGACCTCGCCGCGCTGTTGACCGACCTGCAGGACGGCGACGTGCTGTTCATCGACGAGATCCACCGGCTGCACCGATCCGTGGAGGAGATGCTCTACTCCGCCATGGAGGACGGCCGGCTCGACATCCTGATCGGCAAAGGTCCCACCGCCCGTTCCATCCGGTTGGAGCTCCCGAGCTTCACCCTGGTCGGCGCCACGACGCGTACGGGCCTGGTGGCCGGGCCGTTGCGCGACCGTTTCGGCTTCGTCGGCCGGCTGGACCTCTACGAGCCGGCGGACCTGCGGGCCATTGTGGAGCGGTCCGCCCGCATCCTGAAGGTGCAGATCGATGCTGAGGGCGCGATCCGCATTTCGGAGCGTTCCCGGGGCACGCCCAGGGTGGCCAACCGGCTCCTGCGCAGGGTGCGGGACTTCGCCGAGGTGCGGGGGGAGGGTTTCATCGACGGCGCCATCGCCAGCGATGGCCTCGAGCTCTTCGGGGTCGATGAGCTGGGCCTGGACAAGGTCGACCGGGCCATTCTGGCCACGCTGTGCGGCCGGTTCGGCGGGCAGCCGGTGGGCCTGACCACGCTGGCGCAGTGCGTGGGTGAGGAAACCGACACGATTGAAGACGCCTACGAGCCGTTCCTCCTACAGAGTGGGTTGATCCAACGCACTTCTCGGGGCCGGGTGGCCACGCCACGCGCCTGGGCGCATCTGGGCCTTGAACGACCGGCGTCCGCCGCCGATGCAATGAACACGCCTCCTCTGTTCTGACGAAGCGGGTGTGTTGCTTCGTGGGCGCATGAATTCACATTTCCTGCGCCGTTTTGCGCCGCCGTGGGGTAGGTTTCTGGGGTTGCACCACAAGACGGAAGCGAGGTGACCACATGGCAGGAATGACGACAGGCTCGACGTGCCCGACACGCTCGACGCTGATCCCGTTCGCCATCGTGGCCCGGCCGCCCCTTTTGCCCACTGGTGCCCACGGAGCGAGGTCCCCGATGACCGGGCCCGAACTCCGTCCTGCTGGTCACTGACGCCGACCACGACACCGCCGGGTTGACAACCCGGACGCCATCAGCGAGTCCCTGCACCCCACCACGAGTGCGCGTGCCGGACTCAGCCCGCTTCGTTCCACCTCCCGCTTGGAGATTCTCATGGGTGAACGCACCCTCTTTCCCAATGCTTCGACCAAGGACACATTGGCCTACTGCTTGCGCCAGATGCAGCCCGACCGCGCCGCCTTCACGGGCGCCTGCACGGCGATCGTGCTCGGCACCCTGGCCAACGCCGTTGCCGCCCCGCTGATCTTCGCTGCGCTGTTGAGCCGCATAGCGCAGCTCGGCCCGCACGAGCACGAGGGGCTGTGGCAGTCCTTCGGCCCGTTGCTCGTGGCCTATGCGCTCGTGCTGGCCGCCGCCACGCTCTTCGGCCGCATCGGTGGCTGGATGAACTGGGGCGCCACGTTGCGCTCGTTCGGCCGTGCCATCACCAGCGGGTACGACCATTTGATGAGCCTCAGCCACTCGTGGCACACGGACCGGCCCTCGGGCGAGGTCATCGCCACGCTGGAGACGTCGACGTGGGCATTCGCCGACATGATCGACGCCATGGTCTGGGGCATCCTGCGCATCAGCGTCACCACGGTCGGAGCCATTGTGGTCCTGGGCATCGTGGCCTGGCCGGTCGCGCTCGTGATGGCCGGGCTCGTGGGCATGTTCGGTCTGGTCTTGCACCGGCGCATGGGCAGGGTCGTCGCGGCGGAGAAACAGTTCTCGGACGCCCATTCCCGGGCCACGGGCGTGATCGCCGACACCATCGCCAACCTCACCACCGTACGTTCGCAGGCTGCGGAGGGGCGGGAGATGGAGCACGTGAGCTCGCTGGTGGCCGATTCCATGCGCGCGGACCTGCGGGCGCGCAAGGTCTTCACCACCACACGGATCCAGATGGAGTCGGCCATGGCCTTCTTCAACTGGGCCGCCATCGTGGTCGGCGTCGTGTTGGCCCTGCACCACGTCGCCGCCGCGGGGGCCGTGTACCTGATCCTCTTCTATGCCACCTTTGTCGGAACGAGCCTGGAGGAATCCTTCGAGTTCATCCGTTTGATCTCACGCGCCATCGGCCGCTGCGCGAAGTTCGCCGGCATCGCGGCAACGCAACCCGACATCGTCGACCTGCCCGGTGCGCCCGACATGGTGGTGGCGCACGGCCGTGTCGAGTTCGCGGGCCTGCGGTTCGCCTACCCGGGTGGAGCGCCGCTCTTCGAGGGACTGGACCTGCGTATTGAACCCGGGGAACACGTCGGTTTGGTCGGACCTTCTGGCTCGGGCAAGACAACGCTGACCAAGTTGCTGCTGCGCTACGCCGATCGGGACGGCGGGGTGATCGAGATCGACGGGCAGGACATCACTAGGGTCACCCAGCACTCGCTGCGTGGACACATCGCCTACGTCCCACAGGACCCGCAGATGCTGCACCGCACCATTGCCGAGAACATCTGTTACGGCATGGAACTCTCCGATGGGCAAGGGGTCGACATGGACCTCGTGCGCGCGGTGGGTCGGGCTGCCTATGTGGACGAATTCGTGGAGCGGCTTCCCGACGGCTACGAGACCAAGGTGGGGGAGCGGGGGATGAAGCTCTCCGGTGGGCAGCGCCAGCGGGTCGCCATCGCGCAGGCCATGGCCAAGGGGGCCAAGGTGCTCGTGTTGGACGAAGCGACCTCCGCATTGGACTCCGAGTCGGAGTCGCTCGTCCAGGATGCTTTGTGGCACCTCATGGAGGGCACGACCGCGCTGGTCGTGGCGCACCGCCTGGCCACCATTGCCCGGCTCGACCGGATCGTCGTGCTCGATCGCGGCCGCGTGGTGGAGCAGGGCACGCATGCCGAACTCCTCGCCGCGGGCCGCAACGGTGTGTACGGGCGTCTCTGGGCGCACCAGTCGGGAGGATTCCTGGCTGCCTGATGTCGCCGGTCTGCCGGGTGCCGCCCGGACCCGGGGTCAGCCGGGGCGGACGACTGTCGCCACCGACGCGCCCAAGGGGAGGTAGACCCTGAAGGTGGTCGACCAGCCCGGGGTGTCGACGATGTCGACGAAGCCCTCGTGTGCTTCGGCAACTGATTTGGCGATGGCGAGACCGAGGCCCGTCCCAGGGACGCCCATTTCTGTGGACGACGCCAACCGGTAGAAGCGCTCGAAGAGTTGATCCCGTTCGCCTTCGGGGATGCCGAGCCCTTCGTCGAGGACCTGTACCCGCGCGTAGGAGTCCACGTTGTCGACGATCACGTGGACACGGCCTCCGCGCGGCGAGAACTTGATGGCGTTGGAGAGGAGGTTGCCCAGGAGCTGGTGCAGGCGGGTGGGGTCGCCGAAGATGGGCACTTCGTCACCGGGATCGATGGTCAGCACGACACCGGCAACCGTGGCCGAGGTCTGCATGGCATGGACCGCGTCTTCGGCCAGACGGCTGAGATCGAGCTCGGTGAAGGCGACCCGGAGCCCGCGTCCGGCGCCCGGGTCGGCCAGCAGGTCCTCGGCCACCCGTTGCAGCTGCTCGGCGTTGCGCTCAATGGTCTGGAGCATGCGCATCTGGCTTTCGGTCAGGTCCGCCGTGGCGTCGAGGAGCAACTCGACGAAGCCCCGGATGGAGGTGATCGGCGTGCGAAGTTCGTGGGAGACCGTGGCCACCACGTCGTCCTTCATCTGCGTCAGTTCGCGCAACCTGTTGTTCTGCTCAATGAGCGACTGCGTGACCTCTTTTTGAATGGCGTAGAGCCGTTCCCGGTCTGCGGCCAGCTCTTCGCGCTCGGTCACGTCGATGGCCACCACGACATAGCCACCGTTGGTCGGACCGAGGTCGTCGTTCCCTTCCATCCATGCATCGGAACGGCCGGCGGCGTCCTTGTCGGCGTGCTCTGCGTCGCCCACCCAGTCCTCATCGAGAGCGGGGTCGGGCGTCGGGACCGGGAGGGCCCGCACCCGTACGACGCAGCGACGCTGCTGTCCGTCCTTGCGGGTCGCGGTCCAGGGGACTTCCGCCGCCGTCTCTGCGTCGACCGGCTCGAGCGCGGTGCGCATGGCGTCGATCGCCTGCCGGCGCTCATCGATCTGCGCGGGGTCGATGAAGTCGGCGATGGAATGGAACCCCACCACCTCTGAGGCCCGGTAACCGAGCAGCTGCTCCGCACCGGCTGAGAAGAAGGTCACGGTGCCGGACGGGTCGACGCCCAGAATGGCGCTACCGGTGGCAGCACGCAGCAGGGTCTCGAGCCTGTCCCGGGCGTAGTCCGCCTCGCGGGCGTTGCGGCGGGCCATGCGGGATTGCTGAGCGAGATCGGCCAGGAATGCCCGGTCTCGCGTCACCATTGTGTAGACGGTCGACGCGACCAGCGTGGTGACGGTCGCCATCACCAGTACCTGGCGCCATTCGAGAGTGGGGTAATCGGGTGGGCCGACCAGGAGCACCGGGACGAGCAGCGCCAGGTCCATACAGAAGAGGCCGATCAGAAGGTGCAAGCGGCGCCCGTAGAGCGAGAGCCAGACGATGGGCAGGAGGTACACCACCACCAAACCGGAGTCCGAGCCGCCCTGGGCGTCTCGGATGATGGCGATGACCGCGATGTAACCGATCGGGATGATGAGCCAGGCCCAGTCGGGGAGGCGCTCCCACGGGAGCAGGAAGGCGGCGGCCACGAGGCAGAAGAAGATGACGCCGGCGATGGAGATTTCCCGGCGGGCGTCGTGGGGGAAGGGGATCAGGGCGATCAGGACGGTGCCGACCGCCACCAGGGCAAAGACCGGGAGTCGTACCCGCATGGAGCCTGAGAACCCGATCGGGAGAGTGGACCCCGGCAGTTGTGGGTCGCGGCGCCGCTCGGCGTCGGGTTGGGACTGGAACGACTCGCTCACCGGTTCCGGGAGCGGTAGCGGTATCCGAAGCCCCTCACCGTCTCTATCGGACCCTCGTCGCCTTCATCCCAACCAAGTTTGCGTCGCAGCCGCAGAACGGCGTACTTGACGCGCGAGGGGGCCAGACCGCTTGGGTCGTCCCAAGCCAGCTCAATCAGCTGATCGGACGAGAGGACTTGACCCTGGTGGCGGGCCAAGGTGGCGAGGAGGCGGTATTCGGTCGGGGTCAAAATGATCGTCGTGCCGTCGACGGTCACCTCTTGGTGGGCGAAGTCGATGTGCAGGGTGCCGTCGTCGAAGGTGGTGACCGGTTCCCCCTTCAAGACCTGGCGCCTGCCGACGGCCTGGAGGCGCGCGAGCAGTTCGACCCGGCTGAACGGTTTGGTGAGGTAGTCGTCGGCGCCGGAGTTGAGTCCCCGCACCTTGTCCCTCTCGGTGCCGAGTGCGGTAAGCATGAGCACCGGCACGTCGCTCATGTCCCGGATGCGCTCCAGAACCTGCCAACCATCGAGGTCGGGGAGCCCGACGTCGAGAATGACGATGTCGGGGTGGCTCTGGTGGAACTGGCGGACGCCGTCGCGTCCTTCGAGGGCCTCCGCGACCGAATAGCCCTCACGTTCGAGGAGGGTACGGAGGAGTTGCCGGATGTCCGCCTCATCCTCAATGACCAGCACTGAGATCTGACCATCTCGCATCAGGGTGCCACTGTACTGGGCAATTGCGCATTCTGAGTGAATACGAGACACCCTTCGCCAATTGAAAAGGGGCAGCTCAGACCCAGAATTGCTAGACCCTTCGACAAAAGGGAGCCGCGGGAGGGCCTGGAGACGTCCGCGCCGGGTCCGCAGGGTCGCTGCGGGGCGGTGTGCAGTGCGATGTGCAGTGCGGTGCGTCTGGGTGCGTGAGGCCGGCGAGCGAGGGCGGATCCGAGGGAGAAAACACTGGGCTCGATGTGCCGGTCGATGCGGTCCCTCTCGACTGTCATCTGGCCTTCCGCCATCCCTCCTGTCCCCTGACTTCCCTAAACCGTCGAGAGACGGTCCATCCGACATCCGGTGCCTCGTTCCGGAGGATCGCGGAGGAGTGGGGGCAACATCAGTCGCCTCCCGGCGGGAGAAACGACTGCTCGAGGGCCATCTGGCGCCCAAGCCGCTCGGGCAACCCGACTGCAACCCGATGTGGCCCCGGTTGCCACAGGGGTTCTGCAGAGTACGGAGCATCAGTACACCACCACACGGTGACGGTCGTTTCGAGGGGGGCGACCGGGTGAGAGTCCGGCGGAGGGGAGCGGATTTTCACGAGGGGGGACACCGTGGGGGGGGGACAACAGGAGCAGCGAAGAGGTGCGCCGGCCCGACAAGGCCGTCGGACGGAGTTTTCCGGGGGAACCCGACGACCCGAGCCGGCGCACCTTTCGCTCCCTGAAGCGGCTGGTCCAATCTTCGGGTTTTTGTCGCTGGTCTGCCTGCCGGTCCACCTGCCGGTCCACCTGGGTCCACCTGGGTCCACCTGCCGGTCCGCCGCCCAATTCACCTACTGACGCCCGGCTGCACCCCTCGCCCGGCGTCGTTGTGCCTGGACCGTTCGGTACGGGCGCTCAGCTGCCCGGGAGACCCGGAAGCCACGCACTAGGGTGGCTCTCCGCAACCGATTCCGGTCCAAGGATCCCTCATGACATCAACCCTGGCGGCGACCCACTTCGTGCTCGCAGCTACAAAGTCCAGTTCCAGCTCACTGCTCACCTTGCTGCCATTGGTGGCGATCGGGCTGCTCGGCTATTTCTTCTTCATCCGACCCCAGCAGCGCAAGGCTCAGGCCGCCCGGCAGTCACAGGGCTCAGGGTTCGATGTCGGTGACGAGGTGCAGACCGTCGGTGGCGTGGTGGGCACCATCCTGGAAGTGCACGGTGACCGCTACACCCTCCTGACCGGTGCGCTGGGCGATGACGGCAACCTGGACGGCCCGCAGCCGACGAGGATCGTCTTCGTTCGTCAGGCCATCGCCAAGAAGATCGAGCCGATCGACGACGTGCGGGTAGAGGACGAGCCCGTGGACGACGTCAGGCCGGCGCGGTCGAGCGGGAGCAGCAATGGCACGAGCGACGGCACCAGTGCCGGCCACGACGGTGACATCGACGATGTAGGTGGGGATGGTGCCGCCAGCAGCGGTGACCTCGGTGGGGAGGCCGAAGAGGCGTGAGCCCGAAGCCGGGGGGAAGGGCCCAGCGGCGTCAGCGACGCAATCTGTGGATCAGCGTGATCGTCGTGGTGGCGATCTCGCTGGGTTCGTTCGCGGCCGTGTTCGCCGCCAAATGGTCGCCCCGCCTCGGGCTCGATCTCGCCGGAGGCGTGTCGGTCGTCTACACGGCAGAGGGACAGCACGTGTCGCAAGCCGACCTTCAGGAGACCGTCAACATCCTGAACCTGCGTGTCAACGGTCTCGGTGTGTCGGGCGCACAGGTCCAGACGACGGGCAAGAACCAGATATCGGTCTCCATTCCGGGCGTCACCGACGCCCAGCAGGTGCTCAACCAGATCGGCCAGACCGCGCGCATGTACTTCCGTCCGGTCGAGTGCTGGGCCTACCCCGAAGGCACGCCCAAGAACCCCAAGGACAAGCTTCCGACGACGGGCATCGGGACGATTCCCGCCTGTACGACGTCATCGGAGTTGACCGCGGCCAACCTCGCCGTCACGCCCAACAGCGGGCCCCAGGGCTACAGCTCCAACAGCGTGAATCCCGACAGCCAGTACGAGGCCTACCCATCGACCAGCGTGGACAAGCCCGGCTACGCCACCAGCACCGTGTTGCTGCCCGGCATCAACGGCGCCTGCGACGGCTCCGCCGAGCTGCGCTGTGTGCTCGGGCCGGCCCAAATGACCGGTCGCTCCATCGGGAGCGCACAGGCCACGCAGAACCAGACCGGCCAGTGGGTGGTCGACTACACGCTGGCGGGCTCGGCCGGCTCGGCGCTGTGGGACAAGGTGGCGCAGGAGAACTTCCACCAGTTCCTCGGGATCGAGCTCGACGGGAAGGTGTACTCGGCCCCCATCATTCAGCCGACCCAGTCGTCCTTCTCCTCCTTCGACGGCAAGGGTGAGATCTCGGGGAGTTTGACGCAGTCCGACGCGCAGAATCTGGCCCAGGCGATGAACTTCGGTGCCCTGCCGGTCGTGCTGAAGGCCGCCACATCGGAGACGGTCTCGGCCACGCTTGGTCACTCCGCGCTGGTGGCGGGCCTCGGAGCGGGCATCGTCGGACTCGCCCTGGTTCTCCTCTACGTCCTCTTCTATTACCGCGGCCTCGGATTGGTGGTCATCTCCGGGCTGGTGCTGACCGCCCTGATGCTGTGGGCGATCATCTCGGCGCTGGGACATACATCAGTGGCGCCGAGCTTCGACCTCGCCGGCATCACGGGCCTCATCGTGTCCATCGGTATCACGGTCGACTCGTACATCGTCTATTTCGAGCGATTGAAAGACGAGACGAGATCAGGTCGCTCCGTGCGGACGTCGGTCGACCGCGGGTTCAAGAGCGCCTGGCGCACGGTATGGGCCGCTGACTTCGTGTCGCTCCTGGCGGCCATCGTGTTGTATCTCGTCGCGGTGGGCAACGTGAAGGGCTTCGCCTTCTTCCTCGGCCTCTCCACCATCATGGACATGGCCGTGACGTGGTTCTACACGCGGCCGCTCGTCATCCTCATGGGCCAGAGCGCCCGCCTGCAGGGCTCGGGTGCCTTCAGTATCGCCACCGGCCTCGGAGCCGGTCCGCAGTCCCAGGGGCCGGGATCGGGGTCGGGGTCGGGGCTGCCGCTGGCCGGGGCCGGGGCCGGGGCCGGAGGCGGCTCGTGAGCGGCAACGGGACGGGCAACGGCAACGGCGACGGCAGCTCGCTCGACGAGGTGCCCGAAGAAGACGTCGAGGAGCTCGAAGAGAGCGTCGACACGGAGAGCCTCGACGAGGAAGAGCTCGTCAGCCTCGATGACGCCGCCCGTTCCCTGTTGGCCCGGGAGCCCAAGGGCCACGGTCCCATCGCCCGCCTCTACCGAGGCGAGACGCGGTTCGACTTCGTCGGCAAGCGCAAGATCTGGTTCAGCATCTCGTCGGCCATCATCGTCCTCGGCATCATCTCGATCGTTCTGCGCGGAGGGCTCAATCTCGGCATTGAGTTCAAGGGTGGCACCGAGTGGACCATCGCCGCCCCCGGCGTCACCCAGACGCAGGCGACCAATGCCCTGAAGAACACCGGCCTGATCGACCCGACGGTGGAGTTGCTCGGCAGTGGCAGCAAACAGACGCTCAACGTCCAGTCGGACCTGAACAAGCTGTCACCGAGCCAGCAGCAGGCGATCAACAAGAGCGTCGAGAAGTCGCTGACCGCCCTCACTGCGGCGCACCAGTCCACGACGCCGGCCACAACGACGACCACGGCGAAGCCCACGACCACGACGACGGCCAAGGCCGGAGCGGCTGCGGCGGGATCCACCACCACGTCGGCGCCGACGACCACGACCACGTCGGCGACGAGTTCGGCCACGCCAGCGCCTGACAAGATCAGCGTCACCACCGTCGGGCCGACCTGGGGCTCCTCCATCACGAACAAGGCGATCGAGGCGTTGATCATCTTCTTCATCGTCGTGGCGATCTACATCAGCATCCGTTTCGAGCCGAAGATGGCCCTCGCCGCCTTCATCGCCATGATCCATGACGTTCTCGTGGCCATCGGTATCTACTCCATCTTCAACTTCCAGGTGACGCCGGACACCGTGGTGGCCATCCTGACCATCCTGGGGTACTCCCTCTACGACACCGTCGTGGTGTTCGACCGGGTGCGGGACAACACGAAGGGGATCGGCAGCAGCGGCCGATTGACCTACCCGCAGCTCATCAACCTCTCCATGAACCAGACGTTGGCCCGGTCGATCAACACTTCGATGGTGGCCATCCTCCCGGTGCTCGCCGTGCTGCTGATCGGCGCGCAGCTCCTCGGCGCCACGACGCTGCAGTCCTATGGCCTGGCCCTCTTCGTCGGGCTCCTCTCGGGGGCCTACTCGTCCATCTTCATCGCCTCGCCGGTGCTCTGCATGATGAAGGAGCGCGAGGACCGCTGGGTGCAGATCGCCAATCGCCTGGCCAAGCGGGGCGACGCCGGCGGCTTCTACTCAGCCCTGGACGCCGCCACCATGAGCACGGCCATGAACGTGGCGGCCTCGGGCCAGGTGAACCGGAGCGGTGGGACGCAGAAGGCGAGCAACAAGCGGAGCGGTCCTATCCGGCCCGGCTCGGGCAGCAGCGCCGGGGGCTCCACAGCGGTGATGGACCGGCAACCCGGATCGGCCCCGGGCGCATCAGCTCCGGCGTCGTCATCGGCGGCATCGGCCACATCCGCCACATCCGCCTCATCCGCCACGTCGGCCCCGTCAGCCGGGCCGGGCGGCGGGCAACCGGCGCAGGGTCCCCGGCCTCGCAAGAGCAAAGGCAAGAGCAGGCGCAAGCGCTGAGCGGGGCTTTCCCCGTTGTATCTGGAGGGAAAGGCGCGTACCGTATTTCCCCTGGCGGGTAGCCTGTATGGATGGTGGCCCTGACGCGGGTGACTCCATCCGACACAGACACCGAGACGAATGCTCGAGAGCTCGAGCAGGAGCAAGCAGGCGAGGTGGTCCTGCGCGACCTGTTGACCCCTCTCCTGGCCGAGTTCGCCCGCCACCGCCCCGAGGACGACACGTCCATAATCGTGACGGCTGGTCGGACCGCCGCCGGAGCGCACGAGGGCCAGTTTCGGCGCTCGGGCGAGCCCTACATCACGCACCCGGTCGCCGTGGCGACGATCGTGGCCGAGCTCGGACTCGATGCGCAGACTGTGGCGGCCGCCCTGCTGCACGATGCCGTGGAGGACACCGGGCTCACGCTCGAGAACATTGAGGAGAACTTCGGCGAAGGGGTGAGCCGCGTCGTCGACGGCGTGACCAAGCTGGACCGCCTCCAGTTCAACTCCAAGGAGGCACAGCAGGCGGCGACCATCCGCAAAATGCTCGTTGCCATGGCCGACGACTGGCGTGTGCTGTTGATCAAGCTGGCCGACCGGCTGCACAACATGCGCACGCTGGCCGTCATGCCCGAGTGGAAGCAGCGTCGCACGGCGCAGGAGACCTTCGACGTCTACGCGCCGCTGGCTCACCGCCTGGGCGTCCAGCAGGTGCGCTGGCAGCTGGAGGACCTCGCCTTCGCCACGTTGCACCCGAAGCGGTACGCCGAGATCGAGCAGATGGTGGCGGCCCGGGCGCCGCAGCGGGAGGAGTATCTCGAGCGGGTCCTCGTCCATGTGCGCCAGCGCATGAACGACATGGGCGTGGCGGCCGATGTCACCGGGCGCCCGAAGCACCTGTGGTCCATCTACGAGAAGATGGTCGTGCGGGGAAAGGAATTCGACGACATCAACGACCTCGTGGCCATCCGGGTCGTCGTCGAGTCCGAGAAGGACTGCTGGGCCGCCTTGGGCGCCATCCACGCCATCTGGGCTCCCGTGCACGGACGTTTCAAGGACTACATCAACACGCCCAAGTTCAACATGTACCAGTCGTTGCACACGACGGTCATCGGGCTGGACGGCAAGCCGGTCGAGGTGCAGATCCGGACCTCGGAGATGCACCACCGGGCCGAATACGGCATTGCCGCCCACTGGGGATACAAGTCCAAGGAGGACCACTCCTCGGAGATGGCGTGGCTCCAGCGCATCGCCGATGTCGACCGTCAGACCGACGACCCGATCGAATTCCTCGAGGCACTGAAGCTCGACCTGGAACAGGACGAGGTCTACGTCTTCACGCCCAAGGGCAAGGTCATCGCGCTGCCGGCCCGCTCCACGCCGGTCGACTTCGCCTACGCCATCCACACCGAGGTCGGGCACCGTTGCATCGGGGCACGGGTGAACGGCCGCCTGGTGCCGCTCGAGACCCAGCTGGCCAGTGCCGACACGGTCGAGATCTTCACGTCGAAGTCACCCACCGCCGGCCCGTCGCGGGACTGGCTCCAGATCGTCGCCTCGACGCGGGCCCGCAACAAAATCCGCCAGTGGTTCTCCCGCGAGCGACGGGAGGACGCCATAGAGAACGGGCGGGAGGATTTGGCCCGGGCCCTGCGGCGGGACGGGTTGCCGCTGCACAAGTTGCTCGGTTCGAGCGCGCTGCAACAGGTGGCCGATTCCATGAACCTGGCCGACCTCGATGCGCTCTACGCCTCCATCGGGGAGAACCAGGTCTCGGCCCAGTCCATCGTGCAGCGTCTCGCCAAGGCGCTGCGGGGTGGTGGCGAGGGCGACGACGAAGTCCCGACCATCCCCGCGCCCGGTACTGGTCGGCCTCGGCAGAGCCGGCGCACCGGCACCGGCGTCTACGTCGAGGGTCTCGACGACGTCATGATCCACCTGGCGCGGTGCTGTACCCCCGTGCCCGGTGACCAGATTGTGGGCTTCGTCACGCAGGGCCGGGGTGTCTCGGTGCACCGGGCCGATTGTGCCAACGCGGCGGCGCTGGCCGACCGCTCCCGGGAGCGCCTCATAGAGGTCGAATGGGACCGGGGGAACGACGGGGTCTTCGTGGCGACGATCGAGGTCCAGGCCTTCGACCGGGCCCGGCTGCTGGCCGACGTGTCCCGGGTTGTCTCCGAGCACCACCTCAACATCGTCGCCGCCCGCACGGCGACGACGCCGGACCGTGTCAGCCGGATGGCCTTCGACGTCGAGCTGGCCGATCCGACCCACCTGCATTCACTGATCAGCGCGCTGAAGCACCTTGACGGGGTGTTCGACGCGTATCGTCAGCTTCCTGGCAAGAAAGTCTGACCCCTACCCATGAGGAGCCTTCTATGAGCGCGGGATCGGTCGCGCCCGGATCCAAATCGGCTGATGCGGCAACCGGCGCGGGGACGTCGACGGTCAAGGGTGCAGCGAAGGGCCGTGTCGCGCCGCAGACCCCCAAGGGCATGCACGACGTGCTCTGGCCCGAGTCCACCCGCTGGGAAGGAACGGTCGCCCGTTTCGCCGGCTTGGTCGAAGGTGCCGGTTACGGGCTCACGATCACGCCGATCCTTGAGCATGCCGGCGTCTTCCTGAGGGGTATCGGCGAGGGCAGCGAAGTCGTCGGCAAGGAGATGTACGTCTTCGAGGACCGTGACGGCCAAATGATGGCGTTGCGTCCCGAAGGGACCGCCCCCATCGCCCGGGCCTATGTGCAGCACCACCCGGTGCCGCCGTGGAAGGCCTGGTACGTGGCCCCCTCGTTCCGCCACGAGAACCCCCAGCACGGGCGCTATCGCCAGCATCACCAACTCGGCGTCGAGGCGCTCGGGGTGGAGGACGCCGACCTCGATGTGGAGGTCGTGTCGCTGGCGCACGACTTCTTCGCCGGCCTCGGGCTGCGCCAGGTGACCTTGAAATTGCACTCCATGGGCGACGGCGTGTGCAAGCCGGGCTACGTCGCGCTCCTCGGCGCGTTCCTGGCCGAACGGGTCGACCAGTTGTGCCCCGCCCACCGCGCCCGGCACCTGGAGAACCCGCTGCGTGTGCTCGACTGCAAGACCCAGGAGTGCCGGGCCGCCACCGCTGACGCGCCGCACTTCTTGGACCACTTGTGCGACTCGTGCCGGGAGCACTTTGCCCGGGTGCGGGTCGGGCTCGACCTGCTCGACGTGCCCTACGTGATCGACCACCGCCTCGTGCGGGGCTTCGACTACTACACGCGCACCACCTTCGAGTTCGCCGCCGACGCCCTGGACGCCGCCCAGAACGGCGTCGGGGGCGGTGGCCGCTACGACGGCCTGGTGGAGTTGCTCGGCGGCGATCCCACGCCCGGCATCGGGTTCGGCATCGGGGTGGAACGGGTGCTGCTGGCCTGTGACGCCGAGGACGTCTTCACGCTCGACTCTGCACTGGCGGCGAACCCGCTGCACGCCTACGTGATCGACACGGCCGGCGGAGAGGCTGCGGTCAGCCTGACGGCCGAGCTGCGGCGGGCCGGCCTGCGGGCCGACCGGGCCTTCGGCGGGCGCTCCATGAAGTCGCAGTTCAAGACCGCCGACCGTTCGGGCGCCCTGGTGGCACTCGTGGTGGGCGACCGGGAACTCGAGGCGGGCACCGTCACCCTGCGGCCGCTGCGCAGCGACGCCGAGCAGCGCAACGTGCCCCGGGCTGCCATTGTGGAGGAGCTGAAGGCCTTCCTAGCGGAACCGGAACCGGAACCGGAACCGGAGCCGGCCTGACCCTGACCGCCACACCCTGGATGCACGGGAGCCGAATCCCGTCGAAGCCGGCGACTCCACCCACACCCACCGCCTTCACCCGCCCTGCCCACACCGACCAGACTGAGCACCGAGACCCTCCCATCATGACGACCGACCCGAACCAGACGATCGAGAACCAGCCCACCGCCCTGCGCACCCACCTCTGCGGTGTCCTGCGTCCCGCCGACGCCGGCCGCACGGTGACCGTCTGCGGCTGGGTGGGCCGCCGCCGCGAGCACGGTGAGCATCTCGCCTTCGTGGACCTGCGGGACCACACCGGCATCATTCAGTGCGTCATCGACCACGCCACCGATGTGCGGTCCGAGTGGGTCATCGCCGTCACCGGCACCGTCCGCCACCGCCCGGAGGGCACCGTCAACCCCGGCATCGGGACAGGCGAAGTGGAGATCGGGGACTGCACCGTCGAGGTCCTCAACGAGTCCGAGCCGCCGCCCTTCTCCGTGGACGACCGCGACGAGTCGGACGAGCCCGTCCGTCTGAAGCACCGGTACGTCGACCTCAGACGGCCGCGTATGCAGCGCAACCTCCGTCTCAGGGCCCGGGTCAACGCCGCTCTCCGCCACGCCATGGATCGCCAGGGCTTCGCCGAAGTCGAGACGCCGCTGCTCTGGGCGCCCACCCCCGAAGGGTCCCGGGAATTCTCGGTCCCCTCGAGACTGCACCACGGTGAGTTCTACGCACTCCCGCAGAGCCCGCAGCTGGCCAAGCAGCTCCTCATGGTGGGCGGCTTCGACCGCTACTTCCAGATCGCCCGTTGCCTCCGGGACGAGGACCTGAGAGCCGACCGCCAGTTCGAGTTCATGCAGCTCGACATGGAATGCTCCTTCGCCTCCCAGGACGACGTCATGGGCTATGTCTCCGAAGCGGTGCTCGACGCCGCCGAAGCGGCGACGGGGGAGCGACCGCCCCCGATTGAGCGCATGACGTGGGCGGAGTCACGTGACCGCTACGGCACGGACAAGCCCGATCTGCGCTTCGGTCTCGAGCTGATCGAGCTGTCGGAGACGTTCGCACACACAGAGGTCAAGGCCTTCTCATCGCCCACGGTCAAGTCGATCGTCGTCCCCGATGGCGCCGTCTGGCCCCGCAAGCGACTGGACGAGGTCACCGAGCTGGCCAAGAAGCACGGCGCCGCCGGCCTGGCCTGGTTCCGCGTCGTGGAAACGGAGAACGGCCCCGCGTTGGACGGACCTCTTGCCCGGCATCTCTCGGAGCAGGAAACTGCAAGCGTCCTGGAACAGACGAAGGCGGCACCAGGCGACCTCATCCTCGCTGTCTCGGACACCTACGCCACGGCTTGCGCGGTGCTCGGTGCGCTGCGCCTGGCGATCGGGGCGCCACCCGTGGGCCAGGGCCCGCATCGATACGTGTGGGTCGTCGACTTCCCGATGTTCGACGGCACCGGCGCCGACGGCAACCCGCAGCCGGCGCACCACCCGTTCACCATGCCGTACCCCGATGACCTGCCCCTGTTGGCGACCGACCCGTTCGCCGTGCGCTCGCAGGCGTACGACCTTGTTCTCAACGGATGGGAGCTCGGATCGGGCAGCGTCCGTATCCACCGACGGGACATTCAGGAGCAGGTCTTCGCCGCACTGGGCATCAGCGCCGAGGAGGCCGAGGCCCGCTTCGGGTTCCTGCTGGGGGCCTTCCGCTACGGGGCACCGCCGCACGCCGGCTTCGCCGTCGGGGTCGACCGGCTGGTGGCGATCCTGGCCGGCGAGGAGAACATCCGGGAGGTCATCGCCTACCCGAAGACCCAGTCCGGGGCCGACCTGTTGACCGGGGCGCCGACCGCGCTGCCTGCCGCCAGCCTGGCCGAACTGGGCATCCGCGTCGTGGTGCCGCCGAGCCCGCCGAGCCCGCCGAGCCAGGACGCCCCCTGAGCCTCTTCGCCGACGCCGCCGATCGCCGCCTCCAGCGCCAGGCGCCCCTGGCAGCCCGTCTCCGCCCCCGCACCCTCAATGAGGTCGTGGGCCAGGAGCACCTCATCGGCCCCGGTGCCCCCTTGCGCCGGCTGGCCGAGTCCGACCGGGTCGGGTCGTCGATCCTGTGGGGCCCCGCCGGCACGGGCAAGACCACGCTGGCCCGGCTGCTGGCCGACGCCACCGCCAAGCACCTGATCACGCTGTCGGCCACGGCCGCCGGGGTGAAGGACGTGCGCGAAGCCCTGGTCGAGGCCCAGCGCCGGCTGGGCGAGCACGGTCAGGGCACCATGCTCTTCATTGACGAGGTGCACCGCTTCAGCAAGTCCCAGCAGGACGTGCTGCTGCCCGCCGTCGAGGACGGACTGGTCGTCCTCATCGGGGCCACCACGGAGAACCCTTTCTTCGAGGTCAATCCGCCCCTGTTGAGCCGGGCCTCACTGTGGCGGCTGCACCCCTTGTCGCCCGACAACCTGCGCACATTGATCCGGCGCGGTCTGGAATTGGAGGGGGCCGACGCCGAGGACGACGCCGTCGACGCCGTGGTGGCGGCCTGCGAGGGCGACGCCCGGGCGGCGTTGACGACCGTGGAGACCGCGGTGGCGCTGGCCCGGGGTGCCGCGGGGTCCGACGACGCCCGGGTGGTACTGACCATGGACGACATGGCCCGGGCCCGGGACGGCCGGCTGTTCCACCAGGGCGCCGACGAGCATTACGACCAGGTCAGCGCGTTGATCAAGAGCGTGCGGGGCTCGGACCCCGATGCCGGTCTGTACTGGATGGCCCGCATGATCGAGGCGGGGGAGGATCCCCGTTTCCTCGCTCGCCGCATGGTGATCCTGGCCAGTGAGGACATCGGGCTGGCCGATCCGCAGGCCCTCCTGGTGGCCGAGGCGGCCGCCCGCGCCGTCGAGTACGTCGGCTTGCCCGAGGCGGCCCTGAACCTGGCCGAGGCCGTGATCTACCTGGCCCGGGCGCCCAAGTCCAACGCCGTGGTGGTGGCGCTCGGCCGGGCCCAGGCCGACGTGCGCTCCAGCGTGAGCCAGGAGGTCCCCACCCACCTGCGCGACGCCCACTACAAGGGTGCGGCCACGTTGGGCCACGGCGACGGGTACGTCTACCCCCATGACGACCCCTCCGGGGTGGTCCCTCAGCAGTATCGTCCTGACGCGCTCGAGGGTCGGGTGTACTACGAGCCCACACCGCGTGATGCAGTGGCAGCGGGTTCCAGCGAGGAAGATGCCGGCGGGGAGGCCGATTCGTGAACCTGGCGGGCCGCAGGGCCTCCTCGGTGGTGGCGGGCGCCTGCGCCGCGACGGCCCTGGTGCTCGGGGCGCTGGTGCCGGGCCTGGCCGGGGCTGCGTCGCCCGGACGGATCGTCCTGCCCCAGGCCGCTCCGAGTCTGCCGGCCGGCTCGACCCAGCTGGGCGCCGCCCCGGCGAACCAGGAACTCAACCTCGACGTGGTCCTGGCCGGGCAGAACCCGGCCGGATTGACCCAAGCCGTGGCGGCCGTGTCGACGCCGGGCTCACCGGACTACCGGCACTACCTGAGCGCGGCCCAGTATGCAGCGGAGTACGGGCCCAGCCCGGCCGAGGTGACCCAGGTCACTTCCGCCCTACGCGGTGAGGGATTGACCGTCGGCTCCCCCGGGCCGGGCAGCACCCTGCTTCCGGTCAGTGGCACGGTCTCGGTCGTCTCGGCCGCACTGGGCACGCCCCTGGAATCGGTGCAGGCCCCGGGCGACGCCGCCAGGGCGATCGTCAACACGGCATCGCCGCAGATCCCGGCGTCCCTCGCCGGCTTGGTGACCGGGGTGACCGGGCTCGATGGCCTGGTCCGGGAGCACTCCATGATCAAGCAGGGCCACCCGGGGACGACCGAATCCCCGGAGGCCCAGCCGGGCCAGCCGGCCTCCGGGGCAGCCGCTCCCGATGGCACCCAGAACCCTGAGTCGATCGCCCACGTCGGCACGCCCCAGGCCTGTGGAGCAGCCCAGGGTGCGGCCTACGACGGCACCTACACCTCGACGCAACTGGCCTCTGTCTTCGGTTTGGACCAACTGCTCGGGCAGGGGCGTACAGGGATCGGGCAGTCCATCGCCATCGTCGAGTTCGAGCAGTACGCCGCCAGTGACGTCGCTGCCTTCCAGGCTTGCTACGGGCTGTCCAATCCCATCCGCAACGTCCTCGTCGACGGCGGCCCGGGCGGACCGGTCCAGGGCGCGGACGGTGAGGCCGCCCTCGATACGGAGCTGGCGGCTGTCAACGCCCCCTCCGCCTCCCTCGTCGTCTACGAAGCACCCAACGGCGATGTCGCCCAGGCCTTCGACCTCTTCGACCGGATCGCCAGCGACGACAGCTCGCAGGTGGTGACGACGAGCTGGGGGGTGTGTGAGGCCGCCATGTCGGTCGCCGACCGCCAGACCGAGAACGGGATCTTCCAGCGCATGGCCGTCCAGGGCCAGACCGTCATTGCCGCGTCGGGTGACGTCGGCTCGGAGGACTGCTTGCCAACCAACCACTCGACCGCCCTGGGCGTCGACGATCCCGGGTCGCAGCCCGACGTCGTCAGTGCAGGCGGGACGACCCTGGCCAGCGCGGCGGCCTCGTCGCAGTCGGTGTGGAACGGCTGCGAGGCCTCGGGCGACCCGCATTGCTACCTCACCAACGCCAACCTGGGCGCCGGCGGCGGGGGGTACTCCCTCGAGTGGCCCGCCAACCCGGGGCAACCTGCGGTGACCGGGCCGTCCACCACGCCCTGCCATCTCAGCACCTGCCGGGCGGTGCCCGATCTCTCCTACCCGTCGGACCCCACGGCCGGCGCGGTGGCCGCCTACTGGAACGGCCGCTGGACGGCGTTCGGCGGCACCAGCGTCGCCGCGCCGGTCAACGCCGGGCTCTTCGTCGACGTCAATCAGGGCTGTTACAGCCAGCTCGGCCGCGTGGGCCCTGCGCTGTACGCGGCACAGCAGGCCGACAGCGACACGTTCACGGACATCACGCAGGGCAACAATGACTTCACCGGCACCAACTCCGGGCAATTCACGGCCGCCCCCGGCTTCGATGCCGCCAGCGGCCTCGGCACACCGGTGGACCAGAATCTGGCGCTGGCGTTGCAGGGCGCCGACGGGTGCCCTTCGGTGGCCGCCCTGAGCCCCAACGCCGGGCCGGTCAGCGGCGCTGGTGCCATCACGATCACCGGAGGTGGTTTCGGCAACGTCACCACGGTGACGTTCGGTGCCGTGGGACCGGGACAGATTGTGGCGCAGTCGGCCACCTCCATCACTGTGGTGCCGCCCAATGCCGCCTCCGCCCAGTGCGTCGATGTGACCGTGACCAACCCGCAGGGCACGTCGGCCCAGTCCGTGGCCGACCGCTACGGCTTCGGCGGGAACCTGAACTGCGGCGAGGGCTATCGCTTCGTCGCCTCCGATGGCGGCGTGTTCGACTTCGGGGACGCCGCTTTCTACGGCAGTGCCGGGGGCACACCGCTCAACGCCCCGGTGGTCGGTATGGCCGACACCCCGAGCTCCGACGGGTACTGGCTGGTGGCCTCCGACGGCGGCATCTTCAACTACGGCGACGCCGCGTTCTTCGGCTCAATGGGCGGGCGCCATCTCAACCAGCCCATCGTGGGCATGGCGGCCACCCCCGACGGCGGGGGTTACTGGCTGGTGGCCTCCGACGGCGGCATCTTCTCCTACGGCGACGCGCAGTTCTACGGCTCGACCGGCGGCACGATCCTCAACAAGCCCATCGTCGGCATGGCCCCCACCCCCGACGGCGGGGGTTACTGGCTGGTGGCCTCCGACGGCGGCATCTTCTCCTACGGCGACGCGCAGTTCTACGGTTCGACGGGCTCGCTCCGCCTGAACTCGCCCGTGGTCGGGATGGCGGCCGGCCCGGGTGGCAACGGCTACTGGCTGGTGGCCGCCGACGGCGGGGTCTTCACCTTCGGCAGCGCGCAGTTCTACGGGTCTGCCGGCTCCCTCCACCTCAACGAGCCGGTCGTCGGCATGGCCGCCAGCCCGGATGCACGGGGGTACTGGCTGGTGGCCTCCGACGGGGGGATCTTCACCTACGGGAACACGCTCTTCTACGGGTCGACCGGCGGCACCCAGCTGAACAAGCCGATCGTGGGGATGTCCTCGGCCTGAGCGGACCCCGAGGCGGCCCCGGATCCGTTTTTGCCCCCGGTAAGCTGCAGAGATGGACGCCAACGGACTGCGGGCGGCCTTCACGCGCTTCTTCGCGGACAGGGGCCACAGTGTCGTCCCCTCCGCCAGCCTGATTCCCCACGATCCCTCGGTCCTCTTCACGATCGCCGGCATGGTGCCGTTCAAGCCGTACTTTCTGGGCGAGGAGCCGGCACCGTGGGCCCGGGCCACCTCCATTCAGAAGTGCTTCCGGACCCCTGACATCGAGATCATCGGGACCGACACGTATCACTGCACCTTCTTCGAGATGCTCGGCAACTTCAGCTTCGGTGACTATTTCAAGGCCGACGCCATCCCCATGGCCTGGGAGCTGCTGACCGAGGTCCTGGGCCACGACGGTGACCGTCTCTGGATCACGGTCCACGACGACGACGACGAGGCCGAGCAGATCTGGATCGACAAGGTCGGCCTTCGCCCCGAGCGGGTCCAGCGCATGGGCGACGCCGACAACTTCTGGGCCATGGGCGAGACCGGGCCCTGCGGCCCCGATTCCGAGATCTTCATGGATCTCGGTGCGGCCTACGGCGACGAGGGCGGCCCGAAGCACGGCGGCAGCGACCGCTTCGTCGAAATCTGGAATCTCGTGTTCATGCAGTTCGACCGCGATGCCTCGGGCGCCCTCACCGACCTGCCGCGGAAGAACATCGACACAGGCGCCGGCCTGGAGCGGAACCTGCCCATCCTCCAGGGTGTCGATTCCGTCTTCGATACCGACCTGTTCGTGCCACTCATCGATGCGGCGGCCTCCATTCTCGGCACCGGGTACGGAGCTGATCCCGCCACGGACGTCGCGCTGCGCGTCCTGGCCGACCATGGGCGCGCCTTCTCCATGCTGGTGGCCGACGGCGTCCTGCCCGCCAACGAGGGCCGGGGTTACGTGCTGCGCCGCGTGGTGCGTCGCGCCGTTCTGGCCGCCCGCCGGGCCGGCGTGGAGAAGCCCGTCACGCCGGCGCTGGTCCAGGCGGCCACCGCGGTCCTGGGCGAGGCCTATCCGGCGCTGCGGGCCCAGCAGGATCTCATCTTGAACGTCGTGGCGCGTGAGGAGGCCGGGTTCGACCGCACGCTGCGATCCGGTTTGAGCCGGTTGGAGGAGGCGTTCGCCACCGGGACGAAGGTGCTGGAGGGCGACGTGGCCTTCACCCTGCACGACACCCACGGCTTCCCGGTCGAGCTGACCGAGGAGCTGGCGCGTGACGCCGGCGTGGAGGTGGACCGGGCCGGGTTCAATGTCGCCATGGCCGCCCAGCGGGAGCGGGCGCGTGCCGCAGCGAAGTCGTCGCGGGCCGGCGACGAGGCGGTCTATCGGGAGTTGGTCGAGACCGAGGGGTCGACGACGTTCGTCGGTCGTGGCCGGGAGAACTACGAGGTGCCGGCCCGCGTCGTGGCCGTGCTCGAGGTGGAAGCCGACCCGGACGGCGGGAGCCGCAAAGGCAGTGGCAAAGGCGAGAGCGGTGAAGCGGGGCGTGTGGTCGAGGTCTTCTTGGACCGCACGCCGTTCTACGCCGAGAGCGGGGGCCAGGTGGGAGACACGGGCACCATCGTGACCGAGTCAGGTATCGCCGAGGTCGAAGACACGTTGCTCGCAGTGCCCGGGCTGGTGGCGCACCGGGCCCGGGTCACCGGCGAGGTGCGGGCGGGGCAGGACGCGTTGGCCACCATCGACGGAGACCGCCGCGAGGCCATCCGGCGCAACCACACCGCCACCCACCTTTTGCATGCGGCGCTGCGAGCCGTGTTGGGCGACCACGTGCGCCAGCAGGGTTCGCTCGTGTCACCTGAGTACTTGCGCTTCGACTTCTCCCATCACGCGGCGCCGACGCCCGAGGAGCTCGACGAGGTATTCGCCCGGGCGAACGCCGCGGTGTTGACCGGTGTCGACGTCGAGACGACCGAGACCTCACGCGAGGAAGCCGAAGAAATGGGTGCCGTCGCCTTCTTCGGTGACAAGTACGGCTCATCGGTGCGCGTCGTGCGCTCGGGGTCGACCTCGCTCGAGTTCTGTGGCGGCACCCACGTGGACTCGCTGGGGCAGATCGGGTCCATCACGCTCGTCTCGGAGGGTTCCATCGGGTCGAACACGCGACGGCTCTTCGCGGTCACGGGGTTCGTGGCGTTGGACCGTGCCCGGGAGCGTGAGCGCCTGGTGCAGTCGGCGGCCGAACTCTTGCGTACCGAGCCTGACGAATTGTTGACGGCCGTCGGTCGGCTGGCCGAGCGCCAGCGCGACGCCGAGAAGGAACTGGCCCGGCTGCGGCAGCAATCGAGCGCGGCGGAGGCCACGGCGTTGGCCGAGGCGGCTGCGGCCGAGGATGGCCTGGTCGTGGCGCGGCGTGACCAAATGGAGGTCGACGACCTGCGCAACCTGGCGCAGGCCATCCTGCGTCACGACGGGGTACGGGCCGTGGTGCTCGGGGGGTCGCCCGACGGCGCCAAGGCGGCGCTGGTGGCGGCGACGGGAGGAGAGCCCGACGCCACCCAGCTCGTGCGTACGCTCGGCAAAATGGTCGGCGGCGGCGGCGGCGGGTCGTCCGAGGTGGCCACGGCGGGGGGCAAGGATCCCTCGCAGCTGGAGGCGGCGCTGGCCGAGGCGCAGCGGCTTCTCTCCGCGTGAGCGGCGACGGAGCGCCCGGGCGTGGCCCGGGCCGGGTGGCCGCGTTGGACTTGGGGGCACGGCGCATCGGCGTGGCCTACAGCGACAGTGGGCGCAGTCTGGCCAGTCCCTGGGGGACGATTGAGCGCAGCGGTGACCCCGAACGCGATCGCACCGCCATGGTCGACGCCGTGCGCGAAGTGGAAGCGCTGACCGTCGTCGTGGGGCTGCCGTTGAGTCTTTCCGGTCAGGTCGGGCCGGCGGCACAGTCTGCCCTCGACGAGGCGGCTGCCCTCCGTGCGCTGTTCGAACCGCTCGGCGTCTCGGTCGAGACGGCGGACGAACGCTTCACCACGGTGGAGGCCGAGCGCTCGTTGCGGGCAGCAGGCCGCACCGGGAAGAAGGCGCGCAAGGTCGTCGACAGTGCGGCAGCCATGGTGCTCCTGCAAGCCTGGCTGGACAACGCGTGAGCGGACCCATGGAGCCTTTCGACGGGGACCAGGTCGACGGGTCCGGCGAGGCCGGCGAGTTGCCGTGGCCCCAGCCCCAGCCCGAGGCGGAGGCGGAGGCGGAGCCCGAGGCGGCGGCGGAGGCGGAGGCGCCCACACCGCTCAGAGGCGATTCCGGCACTGACGAGCCCGGGAGCCGCACCGGACGCCGGGCCGCCCGTTCGGTCCGGGTGCGCCGGCGCCGCCGGATCCTGCTGAGCATCGCCGGCGGCTTTGTCGTCATCATCCTGGCCTTCGTCGTCTGGTACGAGGTGGAGTCGCACGCGCTCGGCTCGCCCGGACCCCAGGTCGTCGTCACGGTGCAGCAGGGAGAGTCGACCAATTCGGTCATCAGTGCGCTGAGCCGGCAGGGCGTGATCGGCAGTTCTCTGGCCTTCCAGATTTCCGAGGTGGTCCACGGGACGCCGACGGTCCTGCCCGGGAGCTACGCGCTGCATCAGAACCTGAGCTTCTCCGACGTCCGCCAGCTCCTCGCCGCGGGACCGAACATCTATCCGGTGAACGTGCGCCCGGGTTTCACGCTCTCCGAGGTGGCCCAAGAGGTGGACAGCCTGCCCGGACACAGCGCCGGGGGCTTCGAGAAGACCGCAGCCAGTGGTGCGGTGCACTCGTCGGTCTCCCCGCCCGGCTCGGGCAACCTGGAGGGGATGCTCGGCACCGGGATCTACAACATCCTCCCGGGCGAAAGCGACACCACGATCCTCACGGACATGGTGCAACGGTTCGACCAGGACGCGCAGGCCGCCGGGCTCACCGTCGCCTCGGCCAACGCGCTGGGCATGACGCCGTACCAGGTCCTCACCGTGGCCGCGATCGTCGAGAAGGAGGGGTACATCCCGGTCAACATGCCCGACACGTCGCGGGTCATCTACAACCGTCTGGCCCGGGGCACTCCGCTGCAGATGGACTCGACCGTGCTGTATGCCCTGGGGCAGGACGGAGGACCGGTCACCGCACAGGACCTCAAGATCCAGTCCCCCTACAACACGTACCTCAACACCGGTCTGACGCCCACACCGATCTGCATGCCCTCCCAGGACGCGCTCAACGCGGCGGTCCACCCGCCGGCCGGGTCCTGGCTGTACTTCGTGCTGGTGAAGAAGGACGGCACCATGGCCTTCTCGGACACCTACGCCGAGCAGCTGGCCAACGAACAGCTGGCCAAGAGCCGTGGCCTCCCCTGAGCCGCCGAGGGGCGCCGTCGTGACCATGGACGGCGCCCGGGCCGACGCCGGCCCAGCCGGACGGCTGGTCGGGGTGATCGGCAGTCCGATCGCGCATTCGCTGTCGCCTCTGCTCCACAATGCGGCGTTCACTGCGCTGGGGCTCGGCGCCCTGTGGCATTCCCAGGCCTTCGAGGTGGCGCCCGGTCAAGCGGCGAGCGCCCTGGCGGCCATGCGCCGGGCTGATGTCAGCGGGTTGTCGGTGACGATGCCCCACAAGGCCGATGTCGCCGCGTTGGTCGATCAGTGCACCGAGGTGGCGCGCCGGCTCGGCGCGGTGAATTGCGTCGTCAACCATGAGGGCGTGCTGCTCGGCACCAACACGGATGGTGAAGGATTCCTCGCATCCCTGGCGCGGGGTGCGGCCTTCAGTCCGGCTGGCCAGCGGTGCCTCGTCATCGGTGCTGGTGGGGCCGCTCGGGCCGTGGTGCTTGCCCTCGCCGACGCCGGGGCCGAACAGGTCGCAGTCCTGAATCGGACGCCGGAACGGGCTGCCACGGCCGCCGCACTGGCCGGGCCGGTCGGTTGGCCGGTGCCGTCCGGGGACGAGGCCCGGCTCCAGGCCATCCGGTCTGCTGATCTGGTGGTCAACGCCACGCCCTTCGGCATGGAGGGTGCCTCACCCGTGGGCACCGCACCCTGGCTGGTCGCCCCGGACCTGCTGCACCCCGGCCAGGTGGCCGCCGATCTCGTCTACGCCCCCCGGCCGACTCCGTGGCTGATCGGGGCCGCCGCGGCAGGGGCCCGCTCGGTCGACGGCCTGGGGATGCTGGTGCACCAGGCAGCGGCCCAACTGGTGCTGTGGACCGGGGAGGACGCGCCCGTCGAGGCCATGTGGCAGGCGGCTGAGGCGGTCGATCCGCCCAGGGATCCCGCCGTTCCCGGCGCCCCCGCCCCCTGAGGGGCGAAACGCGATCAGGCGGCCGGCGTGGCCGGTGGTTCGGCATCTACCGGCCACAGGGATGCCTGCGCCAGCGCCTCCAGCGTTGCTTCACGCAGGGCCCGGGTGAGCGCGTCGCGTTGCGAGGGCACGGTGAGCAACATCACGCGCATGGTGATGGTGGTCGAGTCGGCCGATTGCAATCCGACGACGGAGGGCGGCTCGGTGCAGTGGCCGGCGAAGGCAGGCTTCGTCGCCACGGCGTGGGCGGCAGTGGCGATCACTCCGCGCAGCGTCTCCATGTCGGCTGCGGTCGAACCGGGCAAGGTGAAATCGACGATGGCGCGGGCCCAGCCGCGCGAGAGGTTGCCGACAAGGCGAATGTCGCCGTTGGGGATGACGAAGATGGTGCCGTCGACGCCGCGGAAGCGAGTGAGGCGCATGGTGACCTCCTCGACCACGCCGGTCACGCCGCCGACGGTGACCGAGTCGCCGACGTTGAACTGGTCCTCCACGGCCATGAGGATGCCGGAGAAGTAGTCGCGCACGATCTGCTGCGCGCCGAAACCGAGCGTGGCGCCGATGATGGTGGCACTGGCGAGCAGCGGTGTCAGGTTGATGCCGAGCATGCCGAGGACGATGGCGCCGGCCACGACGAAGACGAAGAAACGCCAGATGTTGGCGACGACGCCCGACATGGTGGCGACCCGGGCACCGGCTCGCGTCGTACCGGAACGGTTGGCGGCCTGGTTGGCGACGCGCTCGAGCACGCGGCGGATCACCCGGCTGCCCAGGCGGGCCACGATCAGGGCGATCACGATGACGATCAGGATGCCGAGCGGTCGCACAATCAGGTCGGTGACCGTCGACGCGGTGTCCGGACTGACGCCCAGCTTGATCAGCAGGTGGTACAGCCAGCCCCCGCCCTGATCCACCTGGTTGGTGGCGGCGAAGGATCGCAGGGTTCCCACCAGGGCGGGGAGTGGCGCCAGAGGGGGAGAGGTCACGGCCGGTATTCTGTCGCCGAATCCGCCTTATGACCACACTCGCCCGAACACACGTTGCCACCCGGCGCAACGTCCCTCCGTTCGACCTCATTCTCGTGACCGCCACCTTGCTGGTGTCGGTCATCGGTGTGGTCATGGTGTACACGGCCACTCGAGGCTCCCTGCTGGCCAACGGTGAAGACCCCAAGACCTTCCTGAAGAAGCAGGGCCTCTTCGTCGTGCTGGGCGTCATCACCATGGTTGTGGTGGCCCTGATCGACTACAGGCGGTTGGAGCCGATCGCCAACGTCCTCTATTGGCTGATCGTGCTGTCTCTGCTCGGCGTCTTCGCCATCGGGAGCAGCGCGCAGGGCGCGGCGCGGTGGTTCAGCATCGGCCCGCTGCAATTGCAGCCGTCGGAATTCGCCGTCCTGGCCCTCATATTGGCCGTGGCCTCGTATTGCTCGCGCCGGGAGGCCGATGGCCTGGCCTGGCGTGATGTGTTCCGGTTGCTGATCATGGCGGGCATCCCGATCCTCCTGGTCCTGTTGCAGCCGGACCTCGGAACAGCGATGATCATGATCATCGTGCTGCTCGTCCTGCTCGCGGTGGCCGGATTGCCGATCAGGATCCTCGTGATGCTGCTCGTCGGCACCGTGCTCCTCGCGGTGGTCGCGGTCGAGGGCGGCCTGCTGCACCACTACCAGATCGCCCGCCTCACCACGTTCTTGAATCCCAACTCGCACAGTACGAACCCCTACGTGCAAGAGGCGATCTACAACGGCCAGCAGGCCAAGGATGCCATCGGATCGGGCGGCCTGCTCGGGGCCGGCATCGGGCACGGCACGGCGACGAATCTCGGCTACGTGCCCGAGCAGCAGACCGACTTCATCTTCACCGCCGTGGCCGAGCAACTGGGCTTCGTCGGTGCGGTCGGGGTGTTGGGCCTGCTGGGTGTGATCGCCTGGCGGGTCCTGCACGCCGCCGTGGTGGCCCGGGACACCTTCGGCCGCCTGATCTGTAGCGGCCTCTTCGCTTTCATTGCCTTCAGCGTCTTCCAGAACGCCGGGATGACGATGGGGATCATGCCCATCACCGGCATTCCGCTCCCGTTCGTCAGCTACGGCGGCACGGCCGTGCTGGTGTTCTTCGGTGCTGTGGGCCTGGCCCTCAGCGTCGGCGCCCGGCGGAAGTTCCGGTGACCGACCTGGAGGCCGGCGCGCCCCCGCCGGAGCCCGACCTCGTGGTCGGTCCGGGGATCGACGGTGAGGTCGGGTCGCCCCCGCAGTTCGCCACCTTCTTGGTCATGGACGTCGAGGACGTGTCACTCGATCTGCCCTCGCCCTACCCGGCCGTCACCCTGGTGGAGTCGGAACCCCCGATGCGGGCACTCGTCTTTCCGGTGGGGCTCCCGGAGGGCACCGCCATGGCCCAGGCCCTCCGTCGCATGGATTCGCGCCGCCCCATGACCCACGAGCTCTTCGTGCAGGTCATGCAGCAGGCGCGCATCGATGTGATCGCCCTGCGTCTGATCGGGCGGGACGAGGGGAATCTCCTCGCCGAGCTGGACCTCATGACTCCCGGCGGCCGCGTGCGGGTCGACTGCCGGCCCTCCGATGGCATCGTGCTGGCGCTCCGCATGCCGGTACCGGCGCCGATCCTGGCCGACGAGCGCCTGCTCGACGAGGCAGGGGACGTCCTTCCCGTCATGAACGACGATCCGGCGCCCGACGATCCCTCCGTGCCGTAGATCGCGGCGCCCCGGGGCCCAGCGCTGCTCGCAGGGTCGACCCGGATCTGATCTGATCAGGGCATGACCCTCATAAAGATCAACGCCATCACCGTGCCGGAGAATTCGGGTGACGAGCTGGCCCGACGCTTTGCGGCCAGAGCCGGCGCCGTCGACGACCAGGATGGGTTCGAGGGCTTCGAGTTGCTCCGCCCCACGGATGACCGCCTGCAGTGGCTCGTCGTGACCCGGTGGCGGGACGAGGAGTCGTTTCAGCGGTGGGTGGCGTCGCCCGCTTTCGCCCATGGTCATGCCGGCGCCGACCGGCCCTCGCCCCACGGCGGCCCAGTCTCGGTGTCCTCGGAGCTGTGGTCCTATGAAGTGGCCGGAGGCTCAGATGGAGAGTCGGGACAGGAAGCATGACTCGGAACGGCGCCGTCGTGGAGCTCGCACCACGAGGGCAATCGACCTCGAGCGGGCATTCGGTGCGTGCCCTGCTGCGGTCGGAGGGCTGAAGGCAAAACCCGACAGCGACGCCGGCGCGATCAGCGAGCAGGGACCATCGGCCGCTCGCCCGGCGCGGCGGCTGCCCCGGCGGCCTGCATTTCGGCCTGCGCCACCGCTCCCTCGTCGGAGATGCGCAGGATCAACGCGATGAGGACGTAATTCGCCAAGAGCGACGACCCCCCGTAGGCGACGAAGGGGAGGGTGATACCCGTCAAGGGCAGGAGGCGCACCACCCCTCCCATGATGAAGAAGGCCTGGAAGCCGATGATAACGGTCAGCCCGGTCGCCATGAGGCGGGAGAAGTCCGAGCGTGCCGTCTGGGCGATCCGGAAGCCGGCACCGACCAGGAGAATGAAGGCCATCACGACGGCAGTACAGCCGACGAGGCCCATTTCGGTCCCGATGGCGGCGAAAATCATGTCGCTCGTCAGCTCGGGGATGTAGCCGGCGTAGTGGTCGAAGCCCAACCCGGTGCCACCGATTCCGCCATCACCCATGCTGTACCAGGCTTGGCTGAGCTGATACCCGTGCGGGTTCGGGTTGGTCGCCGTGGGCCACGGGTTCTGCCATTCGGAGACGCGCAGGTGCACCTGGCCGAAGTAGCGCGCCGCGATGTAGGCGCCGACGCCGAAGAGCACGAGGCCGAGTACGAGATACCCGACCCGTCCGGTCGCCACCCAGAGCAGTCCGATGAAGAGGACGAACAGCAGAGCAGCGAATCCGATGTCGTCTTCAAGTCCGATGACCGCCATGGCGGCCCCCCAGGCCACGATGATCGGT
>Ga0302279_10000522_pt1 | contig 55894 bp, 44 predicted proteins | sample III_Bog_N3_3_FD_194541 | JGI IMG/M metagenome (GOLD analysis project Ga0302279, IMG submission 194541) | Peat permafrost microbial communities from Stordalen Mire near Abisko, Sweden - III_Bog_N3_3 | ecosystem: Environmental > Terrestrial > Soil > Wetlands > Peat | place: Sweden: Abisko... | reverse complement strand
GCACCATCGTCGATCCGCACGGTGTCGAGGGGAGCGGTCCCGGACTCGGACTGCTGCCCGTCGTCACCGAGATGCAGCCGGCGAAGCGCTACCGCCGCGGCCGCTATGCGCTCGGCGAACTCACGGGCTTCTGGGCCCCGCTCAGTCACGTGAACTTCGATGCCTATGAGATCCGTCACGGCACGACGCAGGCCGCGCTCCTGCGCCCGGCGCTCGCGGACGGCTGCGGCTGGCAACAGGGAGCGACACTCGCGCTGTACACGCACGGGCTGTTCGAGAACAGCGCCGTGCTGCATGCGCTGTTCGGCGCGGCCTGTCCGACGCTGGAGGATACCTTCGAGGGCCTGGCCGACTTCGTCGGCGAACATCTCGGTGCCGCGACGCTGCGCGGGCTGCTGCGCTAGCGGAATGTGCGCCTGGGACGGCATTACCAATGCCAACTGGAGCCATACGCCGAACGGCTTAAACCAGCTGAACCCCGCCGGGCCCGTGACAGTTGGCTACGACGGGAGTGGCAATCTGACCAGCTATGGCGCTACTAGCGCTACAGTGGATCGGGGGGCCTCCGGGATCCGGGACAGCTGGAGGCGGCGTTGTTTCGGCCGCAGACCGGCTACTACGCGGACGTAATCGAAGAGGCCGCGGCGCTGTGGGAGAGCCTGTCGCAGAACCACACTTTCGTGGCCGGTAACCAGCGCACCGCCTTTGCCGCTGCCTACACCTTTCTCGCGATCAACGGCTGGCGACTGACGGCCGATCCGGACGCAACCCATCGGTTCATGCTCGGGCTCTACGAGAGTCAGGGGTTCGCATTTGAGGCGTTGGCCATCTGGCTGCGCCAGAACACCGGGCGAGCGCCATAGGGGCGCTCACGGGTTAGGCCAGGGCTGTGCGCCCGACTGCCACGACCCTAGTCGAGATTCGCCTCGAGCAGCCGTGCCGGGAGACCCGCGGCCAGCGCCTGGCTCAGCCAGGGATCGACCGCCGCGCCCCAGCCGCCGCCACGCGCCAGGAGAAACACCTTGTCGGCCGGCTCCCAGGCCTCAGGCAACAGCCGGCACAGTTCGGGATGCCGGTGGCTCGCGAGCCGCACCTCCGTCTCGTCGGTGAACATGACGTCTGCGCGGCCGGCGAGCAGCTCGTCGAACACGCTGCGGTTGTCCGGATGGATCACGAGTTGCGCGGCCTGCAGGTGAGCCCTTGCAAAGGACTCGTTGGTGCCCCCGGGATTCTCGACTACAGTCACCGCACTGCGGTCGATGGCCGCCAGGTTGCTGAACCGCAGCTGGTCACGGCAACGCCCGATCGCGGTCTTGCCGCTGCGCGACAGCGCCACCGAGGCGTCCGCTCGTGCGAGACGCACCGGATTCGCGGACACGCCGCCGACGACGAGGTCGAAGCGATCGGCAGCGAGTTCATCGAGCAGCGTCTTCCACGTTGTCTGGATGAACACGGGGCGCAGCTGCAGCGCCGCGGCCAGCTGCGCCGCCAGCTCCACATCGCTGCCGTGCAGCGTTGCGCCAGTCGCGACCGCAAAGGGTGCGTAGTCGGCGGGCGTGCCGATGCGCAGGACGCCGCTTGCCCGCGCACGCTGCAGCGATCCCGTACCGTCGAGGCGGATCGCCGCGAGCGCCTGCTGTATCGCCGCGCGGGACTCCGGATCCAGCGCATCGTCGGCGGGCGGCGCCGCGCCTGCGCCCGCGCCGCCCAATCCGGGGGCCGCAAGATACAGCGCCGTGAGCAGCTGCGCGGTCAGCGCATCCAGCCGCGGGCGCAGGTCCTCGGCGAGGCGCAGCGGCGGTCCGCGATAATCGAAGCCGTCGCGCTGCCAGTGTGCCGTCAGCCGTTCCTGAACCGCGCGGGCAGCCGCGATCTGGACCGCAAAGAAGTTCTCGACGGGCTCGCGGGCAAGACCCACTCTGGCAGCCTGCTCGCCGGCGGCGTGGATCACCACAGCCTCCCGCGCTGGATCCGTCACCGGCGTGTGGGTCGGCCATTTGGCCGCTGCAACCGCATCCATCAGCCCGAGGCGTTGCTCCGCGAGCTGCCAGACGTCGGTCACCAGCTCGCGTTGATCCCGCAGCGCGTAGCCCGCGGGCTGTTCGGCCAGGGCGGGACACGGCTCTGCGCCAAGCCCGGCCAGGGCAAGCGCCAGTGATAGGATAAGGGCTGAGAATCGGCTCATGGGGTGAGGGGATCTTATATGGCGGCGAGCGAACCTGCATCCGCAACCGCAGGGCCGGATCCGGCCCTGCGCGAGATCAGCGAACGGACGTTCGCGGACTACGCACAGCGGGCCAGCAACTTCCGCGCCGGCACGGCGGACCACGACGTCAGCCAGAACATCGCTGCCTTGCTGCGGCATATCGGCTCACCCCCGCCGCTGACGATCCTCGACTTCGGCTGTGGTCCGGGGCGCGACCTGAAGTCATTCAGGGCGCTCGGGCACCGCGCGATCGGCCTCGAAGGCACGCCGGGCTTCGTCGCGATGGCACGCGCGGACAGCGGCTGCGAGGTCTGGCACCAGGACTTCCTCGCCCTCGACCTGCCGGCGGGCTTTTTCGACGGGATCTTCGCGAACGCCTCGCTGTTCCATGTGCCGAGCCGCGCGCTGCCGCGCGTGCTCGGCGAGCTGCATGCGACGCTGAAGCCGGATGGCGTGCTGTTCAGCTCGAATCCGCGCGGCAACAACGAGGAAGGCTGGAACGGCGAGCGCTATGCGGTGCACCACGATCTCGACGCGTGGCGCAGCCACCTGCTGGCTGCAGGCTTTGAAGAGCTGGAACATTACTGCCGCCCGACAGGCCTGCCACGCGACCAGCAGCCGTGGCTGGCCTCCGTGTGGCGACGACGCTAACTGCCCTGAGTATGGCTGACGCGCCGCGGCGTACGCAGTCCCGCCATCCCTGCGAACTCGACAAACTGCGTCGTCGTCGCCCACAGGTAGTCCCCGTACAGAAAGGGCTCAAACCCTGCGGCACCCGCCAATGGCAGCGGCGCAATCTCGGCGTCGGCGCGCGCCTCGTGGAAAAAGGGGATCGAGCGTCGCTCGCGCCCGGTCCCGATGACCCGATGCTCCGTGGCGCGGATGCGCCCATCGCACCAGCGCTCGAGCACCTTGCCGAAATTCACCGCCAGGGTCCCCTCCTCAGGCGGCACGTCGATCCACTCCCCGCTGCCGTGGAGGGCCTGCAGACCTTCGACGCCGTCCTGCGCGAGCAGAGTCAGAAAGCCTGAGTCGACGTGCGGCTTGCCGGTCAGGTAGCGGCGCTCGCCCGCGTGCATGACCCACAGCTGTGGATCCAGCGCAGCGGCTGCATCGAGATCATCGCGCAGCGGATAGCGGATCAGTCGCAGGGTCGACAGGCCGCGCAGGAAGTGGGCATCAAAGTAGCGCTCGGGCAGTCCCAGTCCGCGCGCGATTGAACGCATCAGTGCAGCGGCTATCGTCTCCATGCCGCGGTAGTAGCCGGCGGCAGCGGCGCGCCAGCCGGGCAGCAGCTGCTCGGGCGGCAACGGCGTCGCCTCCCGCAGAGGATCCGATGCATCGACGACCGCGGCGCCATAGGCGACATCGGCACCGATGTCGATGCCTTCCTTGGCGGTCGGAAATCCGCGCTGCAGCGGAAACCAGCCGCGGTAGACGTTGGCATGCGCCGGGTCGAACTTCTGGCGCCACAGCGGCTGGATCGCAGCGGGCGGCAGATCGAACAGCCGCAGCAGTTGCCCTCGCGCCGCGCGGCCGGTGGACGCCTCGTCGGGAAAGCCGTGGATCAGCAGAAATCCGCTGCCCGCGGCTGCCGCCATGATGGCACGGTCCGTTGCCGCGATCGTCGTCACGTCGCCAGCAAACAGGGCGCCGATGTCGATCAGCGGAATCAGCGACTTCATGTGCGCGGCACGAACACCCACTGCATGCCGGCAGCCTCCGCTGCCTGCAGACCGAGCGGGCTGTCCTCGAACACGAGGCACGCGGATGCCGCGACACCAAGCTGGCGAGCCGCTTCGAGGAACGGATCGGGGTAAGGCTTGGCGCGGGCGTAATCCTCGACGCAGACGACGACCGGAAAGAGCGCCTCGACACCGATCGCCGCGAGCGTCGGCAGCACATTGCTGCGCGGCCCACCCGAGGCGACCGCGAGAGGCAGGCGGCCCTGGCTCTGACGGGCAATGTCGACCACCGCCCCGATGGGTTGTACCTCAGGCAGCAGCTCCATGAAGTAGCGCTCCTTGAGCTGCGTCGCCTGCACGATGTCGGGTATCACCAGCCCCTGCCGGTCGCGCAGCACGGCGAAGATCTCCTCCGTCGAGCGACCGCCCAGCGCATAGAACAGGTCTTCGGGAAAGCTGCCGCCCAGCCCGGAGACGACCCGCTGCCATGCGCGGTAATGCAGCGGCATCGTATCGGCGAGCGTCCCGTCGCAATCGAAGATGTAGGCGCCGAATTCGCCGCTGGGGATCTGCATCCTGTGGAAGCTTACGGGGTCCAGGCCTCAGGCGGCCAGGAATATCGTCGCCGGATGTTCGAGCAGGCCCTTGAGCGCCTGGATCATCGCTGCGGCATCGAAGCCATCGACGAAGCGGTGATCGAAGGACGAGGACAGGTTCATGATCTGGCGCACCACCACCGCACCGCCGTGCACGACGGGCCGCGCAACCATGCGGTTCAGGCCGATGATCGCAACCTCCGGGACATTGATGATCGGCGTGCTGGCAATCCCGCCAAGCTTGCCCAGGCTGGTCACGGTTATCGTCGAACCGCCCAGCATCGCGGCACTCGCCCTGTTCGTGCGCGCCGCCTCCGCGACGCGGCGCATCTCGGCGGCAAGATCTGTCAGCGAACGGGCCTGCGCATCGCGGACCACCGGCACCTTCAGTCCGTCCGGGGTCTGCGTCGCGATGCCCACGTGCACGGCACGGTAGCGCAGGATCGTCTCGCGGGCGGCATCGTAATGTGCGTTGCACTGGGGGAAGTCGCGCAGCACGCGCGCCAGTGCCGCAACGACCAGCGGCAACAGCGTCAGCCGCGGCGCATCGGCCTGCGCCTGTGCGTTCAGGTGCACGCGCAGCGCCTCGAGTTCGGTGACGTCGATCTCCTCGACGTACGAGAAATGCGGGATGTCGCGCTTGGCCGCGCTCATCCGGGCGGCGATCACGCGGCGCACGCCGAGCACGCGCAGCTCCTCGACGTCATTGTCAGCGGTCTGCGGCGACGCAGGAGCGGCGCCTGCGTTCAGTGCCGCCTGCAGGTCCTGCGGCAGGATGCGTCCGCCGGGTCCGCTGCCGGGCAGGCCCTTGAGATCGACGCCCGCCTCGCGGGCGCGCCGTCGTGTCGCCGGCGACGTCATCACGCGTGTCGCGCCCGCCGCCGACGGCGCGCGCGAGGGCAACGGTGGGTGGGCAGCCGGCGCAGCGACCGCTGCGGCCCGCTCCGCCGCCGCGGGAGCCGGCGTCGACTCCGCCTCCGCGGCGCATTCGAACGACACCAGTTCCGCGCCGACGGGCACCGACGTTCCTTCGGCACCGGCTACTGCGACCACGCGACCGCTGACGGGTGCGGGAACCTCGACGACGGCCTTGTCCGTCGACACTTCCGCAATCGTCTGGCCCTCGACGACGCTGTCGCCGGGCGCGACGTGCCAGCGGACGATCTCGGCGGCCACCGTGCCCTCACCGAGATCGGGCATCCGGAACACGTGTCGGCTCATGGGACCTCCAGTACCGCGTGCAGCGCCGCCGCGATGCGCTTGCGACCGGGGAAGTACTCCCACTCGAACGCATGCGGATAGGGCGTATCCCAACCGGCGACCCGCTCGATCGGCGCCTCCAGGTGCCAGAAACACTCGCGCTGCAGAGTCGCGACCAGCTCTGCGCCGAAGCCGGCATATTCGGTGGCCTCGTGCGCGACGACGCAGCGGCCGGTCTTGCGCACCGAGGCGGCGAGCGTGTCGACATCGAGCGGCACGATCGAGCGTACGTCGATGATCTCGGCGTCGATTCCGGCCGTCTCCACGACGGCCTGCACGACGTGCACGAGTGTCCCGTAGGTGACGACCGTGACGGCGGATCCTTCGCGGATCACGTCGGCTTTGCCGAGCGGCACCGTGTAATGCCCCTCCGGCACATCACCGCGCGGGTGGTTGGCCCAGGACACCGCCGGCTTGCCGGGGTCGGCGTCGAACGGCCCGTTGTACAGCCGCTTCGGCTCGAAGAAGATCACCGGATCATCGTCCTCGATCGAGGCGAGCAGCAGGCCCTTCGCGTCGTAAGGGTTCGACGGCATCACCACCTTGATGCCGCAGACGTGCGCGAACAGCGCCTCGGGGCTCTGCGAATGCGTCTGGCCGCCGCGGATGCCGCCGCCTGCCGGCACGCGCACGGTAACCGGCGCCGTGAAGTCGCCGGCGGAGCGATAGCGCAGCCGCGCCAGTTCACTGACGATCTGGTCGAAGCCCGGATAGATGTAGTCGGCAAACTGGATCTCGGCGACTGGGCGCAGGCCGCCGACCGCCATGCCGATGGCCGCGGCAATGATGCCGCCCTCAGCGATCGGCGTGTCGATGACCCGCTGCTCGCCGTATTTCTTCTGCAGGCCCTCGGTGCAGCGGAACACGCCGCCGAAATAGCCCACGTCCTGGCCGAGCACGACGACCGACGGATCGCGCTGCATCGCGATGTCCATCGCGGAATTCAGCGCCTGGATCATGTTCATGCGCGCCACGGGCCTCAGCCTTTGAGCCGCAGGAACTGCGCCCGCTGGCGCTCGAGGTGCGGGGTGCGTTCCTTGAACACGTCGTCGAACAGCGTCACCGGGTCGATGCGCGGCGCCTCGGGCAGCGTGCCGTAGGCGACGGCCTGTTTCCAGCTGGCGGCGATCTGCGCGTCGACCTCGGCCTGCAGCTCCTCGTGACGCACATCGGTCCATGCGCCGAGCGCGATCAGGTGTTGGCGCAGGCGGGCGATCGGATCGCCGAGCGGAAAGGCGCGCCACTCGTCCTTCGGGCGATAGCGCGACGGATCGTCGCTGGTCGAGTGCGGACCTGCGCGATAGGTGACGTGTTCGATGAGGGTGGGCCCGGCGCCGCTGCGCGCGCGCTCGGCCGCCCATTGCGTGGCGGAGTACACGGCCAGCAGGTCGTTACCGTCGACGCGCAGACCGGCGACACCGAATCCGGGTCCGCGCGCTGCAAACGTCTGGTCCTCGCCCCCCGCAACACCCTGGAAGGTCGAGATTGCCCACTGGTTGTTGACGACGTTCAGGATCACCGGCGCGCGGTAGACGGCGGCGAAGGTCAGCGCATGATGAAAATCCGCCTCCGCGGTCGAGCCCTCACCGGTCCAGGCGACTGCGATGTGGTCCTCGCGCTTGATCGCCGCTGCCATCGCCCAGCCGACTGCCTGCGGCAGCTGCGTCGCGAGGTTGCCGGAAATCGAGAAGATGTTGCCTTCGCGCCAGTGGTACATGACCGGCATCTGCCGGCCCTTGCACATGTCGTGCATGTTCGAGAGGCACTGGCACATCAGATCGATGACGTCGCGGTCGCGCGCGATGTGCAGGCCCTGGTTGCGGTAGGTCGGGAACAGCATGTCGCCCGGGCGCAGCGCCATCGCCGCGGCGATCGAGACCGCCTCCTCGCCGGTGCACTGCATGTAGAACGAGATCTGGCCCTGGCGCTGGGCACGGCGCAGCCGCTCGTCCATCGCACGCGTCAGCAGCATGTAGCGCAGCGCGCGGATCATGTCCGCAGGCGCGAGCCCCGGATCCCAGGGCCCCCGGGCGATGCCTGCGTCATCGAGCACCCGCACCAGCGAGACGGCCAGCTGCCGCGTATCCTCGACCGACGCGGTGGGCGCTGGACGCGGTATCGCGCCCGCGGGACTCAGCTTCAGGTATGAGAAGTCCGCCGGCTCGCCGGGGCGCGCTGGCGGATGAGGAACATGCAGCTGGAACCCACTCATGCCGTCTACCCTCCGGTGGACGGCATGATACACCACCAGGGTGTCAGGGCCTGCGTACCCCGGTCGGCATCTGTGAGCAACTTCTAATATGAACGCGGCATGTGCAGGACGTGCTCGCCGACATATGCCAGGATCAGGTTCGTCGATATCGGGGCAATCTGGAACAGGCGGGTTTCCCGCCACTTGCGCTCGACATCGTACTCGACCGCAAAGCCGAAGCCGCCATGGGTCTGCATGCAGGCCTCTCCGGCCGCCCAGGACGCCTCCGAGGTCAGCAACTTGGCCATGTTCGCCTCCGGTCCGCAGGGCTGGCCTGCATCGAACAGCTCGCAGGCCCGGCGTATCATCAGTTCGGCGGCACGCAGCTGCACGTGCGCCCGTGCGATCGGAAACTGCACTCCCTGGTTCTGTCCGATCGGGCGCCCGAACACCTTGCGTTCGCTGGCGTAATGCGTCGACTTGTCGGTGAACCAGCGACCGTCGCCGAGACACTCCGAGGCGATCAGGATGCGCTCGGCATTCATCCCATCGAGGATGTAGCGGAACCCCTTGCCCTCCTCGCCGATCAGGTTCGCCGCCGGCACGCGCAGGTTCTCGAAAAACACCTCCGTCGAATTGTGGTTGATCATCGCGCGCAGCGGCCTGATCTCCAGCCCGTGGCCGCGAGCGGTGCGCATGTCGACCAGGAAGACCGACAGGCCGTCGGTCTTGCGCGTGACCTGATCCAGCGGCGTCGTGCGCGCCAGGAGCAGCATCAGGTCCGAGTGCAGGGCTCGCGAGGTCCAGACCTTCTGCCCATTGACGACGTAATCGTCGCCGTCGCGGATGGCCGTCGTACGCAGGCGCGTCGTATCCGATCCGGACGTCGGTTCGGTGACGCCGAAAGCCTGCAGGCGCAGCGCTCCCGACGCGATCTGCGGCAGGTACCTGGTCCGTTGCTCCGGATTACCATGGCGCAGCAGCGTTCCCATTGTGTACATCTGCGCATGACAGGCGCCGGCGTTCGCGCCCGAGGCATGGATCTCCTCGAGCACCACGGCTGCAGCACGCAGCGGCAACCCGGCGCCGCCATACTCCTCCGGGATGAGAACTGCGAGGTAGCCGTCCCGCGTCAGCGCATCGACGAATTCGGTCGGGTAACCGGCACGCGCCTCGAGCTCGCGCCAGTAGGCGCCACCGAACCCCTCGCAGACACGACGGACCGCATCGCGCAGCTCCGGATAATCGGCGTCACTCATGACGCACGATGCCTGGCCGGCGCGGCCCGGACTTCATGACCTGTCCCGGCAGCTCGCGCCCGAAGAGGCTCTGCACGGTCTGCGCGACGGCAATGAGCTTGCCGAGATTGACACCCGATTCGATGCCGAGTTCATCAAGCATATAGACGAGATCCTCCGTACAGACGTTGCCGGTTGCGCCTGCCGCGAATGGGCAGCCGCCCAGCCCGCCGATCGACGCCTCGAAGCGGTCGACCCCCAGCTGCAGGCCGCGCATCACGTTGACGAGGCCCAGTCCGCGTGTATTGTGAAAGTGCAGGATAAAGACTGTCTTCGGGTGGCGGGCGCGCAGGCGTTCGAGCAGCGCGTCGACGAGGGGCGGCGTAGCCATGCCGGTGGTGTCGCCCAGCGAAATCTCGTCGGCACCCATGGCGACGAAGCCGTCGACAACGCGCAGGACCGCCCCCACGTCGACGTCGCCCTCATAGGGGCACCCGAACGCCGTCGAGACTGCACCGCTCAGGGCGATGTGCGCATCTGCCGCGATCCGGCCGATGTGTCCGAGGGCGTCAAGGCTTGCACCGATCGTGCGGCGAATGTTCTTCAGGTTATGCGTCTCACTGGCGGATATGAAAACGGTCATCCGGTCGATGCCGGCGGCCACGGCACGCCATGCGCCATTGACGTTCGGCACCAGAGCATTGAGCTCGGCGCCACGACCCTTGAGGCGCGCAACGAGTTCGGCGGCATCCGCCAGCTGCGGCACAGCCTGCGGCGAGACGAACGATGTCGCCTCGAGGCGCCGGATCCCGGCATCGATCAGCGCGAGTCCAACCTCGGCCTTTGTATCGGTGGAAAGGATGCGCGACTCCATCTGGAACCCATCGCGCATGCCGACTTCAGTCACGGTGACCCTGGACGGTAAAGCCATGCAATCAACTCCCGGTAAAACGCGGTGCTGTTCGGGCGACGAACGCGTGCACGCCCTCACGCCGGTCGGCGGTGGGCACCGTCCGGTTGTAGGCGCCCAGCTCGACCTGCAGGCCGCTGTTCAGATCGAGGTCCACGCCATTGCTGATCGCAGCCTTGGCCTGGCGGACAGCGACGGGTGCGTTGGCGGCGATCACGCGCGCAGTTGCAAGCGCCTCGTCCCGCAGTTCGGCATCCGGCACGACGCGGCTGACCATGCCCCAGGCCAGGGCCTGGCCCGCATCGAAGGGCGTCGCAGTGAAAATCAGTTCCTTGGCGCGTGCGGCGCCAACCGCCCGCGCGAGCAGCTGCGTGCCGCCGCATCCCGGGATGATGCCGAGGCGCGTCTCGGTCTGCGCAAAACGCGCCGACTTTGCGGCAATGATGAAATCACATGACAGCGCAAACTCGCAGCCGCCGCCGAACGCCGCGCCGTTGACAGCGGCGATCACTGGCACCGGACAGCCGCGCAGCGCCGCAAACGCGTGTTCAAAGATGACGTGCTGCGCGCACCATGCCTCGTCGCTCATGCCGTCGCGCTCCTTGAGGTCGCCGCCCGCGCAGAACGAGCGCTCGCCGGCGCCCGTCAGGATGATGCATCGCAGGTCGCCGGGCTGCAGCGCGATTGCAGTAAAAAGCTCCAGCACGTCACGCCCCATCTGCGTATTCAGCGCGTTGGCTGCCCCCGGCCTGTTGAAGCGCACCACGAGGACCTCCGGATCGGGACTCTCCCACTGCAGGGTCTCATACCCGACCAGCCCCGCCACTGCCGTATGCGTCATCGCCCGCTCCCAGATTTCAGAGTCCGGTTCATTATGGCACCTTCACAACGGACGGCTGCTGCTTACAGTGTGCAGATCGCCGGACTCAGCCGTCCCGACGTAGATCCCGGCCACGTTCGTCGCCCGCTCGCGCAGATAGCGTTCCAGCATCATCCGTTGCGCCGGACTCGCGACCCGCTCCCAGGGTATCGCCTCCATGTCGACCGGGCGAATGCGCCCCTGGGCGGCGGCCTCCCGGCGAAGCGTCGCGGTGCCGCGATGTACCACGAACTGTGTCCGTCCATCTTCATAGACGGCAAACAGAAAAGGCAGGGTGATGTCGTATCCGGCCGCTGCAAACAGCCCGAACAGGCCGCTGCCTTCGCCCGCCAACCCCAGGCGCGGGGCCGTCGGCACCGTGAGCAGATGCGATGCCGGATCCTCATCAAGCAGGATCGCGCCCCCGCACTCCAGTACTGCTCCGATCCGTACCTGACCGTCGTGGTGTGCCATTTCGATCGCGCGCTGCGGCAACCCGAAACGCACGTAGGCGCCGCTGCAGAAGCCGAGCGGCATGCGGTTGTTGTAGGCGTAATCGACGACTTCGCCGATCAGTATCGAGTGATCGCCGGCGTCGTGCAGCTCGTGGACGCGGCAGTCGAACCATGCGACGACCCCGTCCAGCAGCGGACTGCCGGTGCGGCCCGGCCGCCAGCCGGTATTTGCAAACTTGTCGGCGCCACGCGAGGCGAACCTGCCGGACAGTTCCTGCTGGTCGTCGGCAAGGATGTTCACGGCAAAGTTTCCGGCGGCCGCGAACGCCGGATAGCTGCGCATGCCATGCGCGAGGCAGACCAGCAGCAGCGGGGGATCGAGCGAAACGGATGTGAAGGAGTTGGCCGTGAATCCCATCGGTTCCTGTCCCCCACGCTGCATCGTCACGACGGTCACCCCGGTCGCAAACGCGCCGAACGCGCGGCGCAGGTCTTTCGTGTCGAGTGCCTGCATGATCGCGAGCTCAGCGCATCACGAACGGATTGGCCATGGGTTCGCTCGACGTATTGAGCCAGATCGTCTTGACGCGCGTATAGTCATAGATCGCCTGCATGCCGCTCTCGCGCCCGTAGCCGCTGTTCTTGAAACCGCCGAATTCGGCGACCGGAGAGACCACGCGGTAGGTATTGACCCAGACGATCCCGGCCCGCAGCGCTTTGGCCATTCGCAGGCTGCGCGCGCTGTCGCGCGTGAATATGCCGGCCGCGAGTCCATAACGGGAGTCATTCGCGAGCGCCACGACCTCCTCCTCGGTGCGAAAACGCAGCACCGACAGCACCGGCCCAAACAGCTCCGTGTCGACGATCGTCGTGTCCTGGCCCGGACATGCGACGATGGTGGGCTCGTAGAACCACCCCGCACCGAGCTGCGGCGGCCGACGGCCGCCGTGCAGCACCGTCGCACCTTCGGCGACCGCGCGCGCAACCTCCGTCTCCACCTTGCGCAGCTGTCCGGGAGTCGCCAGCGGACCCATCTGGGTCTGCTCCGCGAGCGGGTCGCCGATACGGATCTGTGCGGCAATGGCGACGAGTCGTTCGAGGAAACGATCGGCAATGTCCTCCTGCAGATAAAGCCGCGAGCCGGCGACGCAGCTCTGACCGCTCGCACCGAAAATTCCGGCCACGACGCCATTCGTCGCGCTCTCGAAGTCAGCGTCGTCGAACACGATCACGGGCGACTTGCCACCCAGCTCGAGCGAAACCTCGGCCAGGTTCTCGGCGGAGTTGCGCACGATGTGACGCGCGGTCTCCGGGCCGCCGGTGAAACTGATGCGCGCAACCAGTTGATGCGAGGTCAGCACACGACCGCAGGGCTCGGCGAGTCCGGTGATGATGTTGACGACACCGGGCGGGATCTGGGCCTCGGCGATGAGCCTGCCGAACTCGAGCATCGCGGCGGGTGCGTGCTCGGAGGCCTTCAGCACAACGGTGTTGCCGGCCGCCAGCGCCGGCGCGATCTTCACTGCCGTCAGGAACAGCTGCGAATTCCACGGCACCACGGCAGCCACGACTCCGAGCGGCTCGCGCGTCGTCAGGACCATGAGGTTTGGCTTGTCGATCGGCAGCGTGTCGCCATGGACCTTGTCGGCCAGGCCGGCGTAGTAATGAAAATATTCGGCAATGTACGCAGCCTGCCAGCGCGTCTCCCTGTACAGCTTGCCCGTATCGACCGTCTCGGTCCTGCCAAGCGCCTCGGAGCGCGATGCGACCAGGTCGCCGAGCCGTCGCAGGCAGCGCCCGCGTTCGGTCGCAGTGGTCTTCGACCAGGGTCCGGACGTGAATGCACGGTGCGCCGCCCGCACCGCACGATCGACATCGCTCTCGCTGGCATCAGGGAAGCTGGCCCAGGTTTCACCGGTTGCGGGGTTGATGCTGTCGAAGCGCCGCCCGCCCTCCGCGTCGACCCATTCGCCGTCGATCAGCATCTGATATTGTCTGGCGTCGGACATCTGATGAAGCTCCAGAGGATTTTATTTCCGGGCACGCATTCGCGGGAGGCACAAAGGGTGGCGAAAAAAACCTTGAAACGCAAGACGTCGAAAAAATTCCGCAGAGGACTTGCGATACGCAGGCGGGTCATCGGCCGCGACTACGTCGCACGCGCGCTCGGCGCGGCGGACGAGCTGACCTGGCCGCTGCAGGAGCTCGTGACCGAGTACTGCTGGGGCACCATCTGGGCCCGGCAGGGCCTGGCGCACCGTGACCGCAGCCTGCTGAACCTCGGCATGCTGACGGCGCTGAACCGGCCGCATGAGCTCGCGATTCACATCCGCGGCGCCCTCGCAAACGACCTGACGCGCGCCGAAATTATCGAGGCTTTCCTGCAGGCGGGCATCTACTGCGGGATTCCGGCCGCCGTCGACAGCGTACGCATCGCGCAGTCGGTATTCGCCGAGCTGGACGCGGCAGGCACCGCGGAGCGGCACTGATGGGCGCCGGCGAGGTGATCGGCGGACCGCTGGTCATCGGCGGCCGCACGCTGTCGCTGTCGCGCGCCATTCGCGCCGGCGACTACGTGTTCCTGACCGGGCAGGTGCCGATGCGGGACGGCAAGGTCGTTACCGTCGGCAGCGTCGAGGAACAGACGCGCATCTGCCTCGAGCTGATCAGGGAGACGCTCGCCGAGGCCGGGTGCGAACTCGGGGATGTCGTCAAAGCGATGATCTGGCTGCGCGAGCGCGGCGATTTCCCCGGGTTCAATGCGGTCTACGGCGAGTATTTCCCCACCTGCCCGCCGGCGCGATCGGCCGTCATCAGCGAGCTCCTCGTCGACGTGCGCGTCGAAATCGAAGTCGTGGCGTACCGACCGGGGAGGTAGTTTTCGCGTGATGAAAACTTCACGATAGCGGAACTTTTCCTGACGTTTACAGCGTCGCCGCGATTGGAGTGTAATCGGCCGCGCAGCCGGTCCGGTCTGCGCGGAGGTGGAGCGACGTGAAATTCGACCTGGTAGTGAACCTGGAACGCATGGACGACAGCGTCGACATGCGCGATGTCATCGGTCATGTGACCGAGATGGTGGAGATGGCCGACGCGGGCGGATTCGCGATTGCGTGGGCAGCGGAACATCACGCGCTCGAGATGACGATCGCGCCGGGCCCCTTCCAGCTCCTCGCACACTGGGCTGCGCATACCTCGCGCATCCGGCTCGGCACTGCGGTCGTCGTCGCTCCCTACTGGCATCCGATCAAGCTCGCGGGCGAAGCGGCGCTGTGCGACCTGATTACCGGCGGGAGGCTGGAGTTCGGCATCGGCCGCGGCGCCTACCAGCGCGAATTCGACCGCATGATGGGTGGGATGGACCAGCGCCTCGGCGTACCGATGATGCTGGAGATGCTGCCGGCGCTCAAGGCTCTGTGGCAGGGCGACTACGCGCACGAGGGCAAGTACTGGTCGTTCCCGTCTGCGACCTCCTGCCCCAAACCGCTGCAGAAGCCCTATCCCCCGATCTGGGTTGCGGCGCGCGATCCGGGCACCTTCAATGCATCGCTGAAGGAAGGTTATGACATCATGACCTGGCCGCTGACCCGGCCGTTCGCTGAACTCGAGGAGTACCTGCGCCGCTTCGAGGCAGGGCTCGTCGCTGCAGGTCCCGGCATCCGGCGTCCGCGCTTCATGACGATGCGTCACACCGGAATATATCCGAAGGCAGGCGGCGAGGCACCGTTCATCGCCGCAATCCAGCGTCAGGGGCGCCAGTTCGAGAACCTGTTCCGCTCGCTGGGTCCGGTCGTCAACGGCTTCCCGGTGGACCCGGATCCGTCGCTGTTCACGAATCAGGCGGAGTACGCAACTGACAGCCTGCTGGAGAACCTGATCCTCGGTACTCCCGACCAGGCGATCCGCAAGCTGCAGCGCTACGAAGCCGCCGGGGTCGACCACTTCTGCTTCAATTCCGCGTATGGCCTGCCGTTCAGGCACCAGAAGGAATCCCTGCGACTGTTCATCGACGAGGTCATGCCGGCGTTTGCCGAGGCCGCGTCCGATGCAGCCGTGACGGCCTGACACGTGGCCGGAACGGACGCCAATGGCTCCCGCTATGAACTGCGCGGCAGCGGCCCGGCGCTCGTCCTGGTCCATGGACTGGGTCTCAATCACGCGATGTGGCGCTGGCTGATGCCGCAACTGGAATCGCGCTACACCGTACTTTCCTATGACCTGTCCGGCCACGGGAAAACGGCGCCCGTGCCTGGCCACGGCTCGATGGCGGCATTCGTCACGCAACTCAGGGCGCTCGTCGACTTTACCGGCCTCGACCGCTTTGCACTCGCCGGCTTTTCGCTCGGCGGAATGATCGCGCAGGCATTCACGCTCGAGTCGCCGCAGCGCGTGCGCGCGCTGGCCGTGCTGCATTCGGCGTTCGATCGCAGCGATGCCGAACGCGCCGCGATCCTGGAGCGCGTCGCTCTCGCCGAGGCAGAGGGCCCGCAGGCGACGATCGGCAAGGCGCTGCAGCGCTGGTTTACCGCAGGCTTTGCCGCGATGCATCCGGAAGTCCTCGACCTCGTGCGCGACTGGGTCACCACGAACGACCGGCAGGCCTTCGCCGCCGCATACCGGCTACTCGCACTCGTGGACGGTCCGCTGGCCGCGCGAACAGGGGAGATCGCCTGCCCGGCGCTGGTCGTGACCGGCGAGGAAGACTTCGGCAACTCTCCCGACATGGCGCGACGGATGGCTGCCCGCATGCAGCAGGCGGACTGCCGTATATTGCCCGGATTGCGGCACATGGCGCTCGCGGAGGATCCGGCGGCGATGCTCGCGGAATTGCTGCCGTTTTTCGACCGCACTGCCGGCCACTGAAGGACACCATGGACTTTTCACCCAGCGAAGAGCAGTTGCTGATCATCGACACCGCCCGCCAGTTCGTGCGCCGCGAGCTGCTGCCTCATGAGGATGTCGTCGAGGCCCAGGATCACGTCCCGGACGAACTGTTCGAGCAGGTCAGGCGGCGTGCGATCGAAACCGGGCTGTTCGCGGCCAACATACCGGAGAAGTTCGGCGGAGGAGGACTCGGCGCCGTGAGCTTCGCGCTGCTGGAACGCGAATTCGGCTGGGTCTCCTACGCCCTGCAGTACGTGGTGCACCGTCCCTGCAACATCCTGGAGGCGGGCTCGCCGGACCAGATCGAGTCCTATCTCAGGCCGACCGTACGCGGCGAGCGACTCGACTGCATTGCGATGACCGAGCCCGGCGCCGGCTCCGACCTGTCGTCGATGACCACGCGGGCGGTGCGCGATGGCGGCGACTACGTCATCAACGGCGCGAAGCACTTCATCAGCTTCGGCATGCGCGCCGACTACGTGATCCTGTTCGCCGTCACCGGTCACAGGGAATCCGCGCGCGGCCGGCGCCCGGAAGTCAGTGCCTTCCTGATCGACAAGGGCACGAAGGGTTTCACCTTCCGCAAAGGCCCGGAATGCACCGCACACCGCGGCTACGACCACGCGGAACTGTTCTTCGACGACTGCCGCGTCAGCGCGACGCAGATGCTGGGCGCGCCGGGCGAGGGCTTCGAACTCGCCAGCAAGTGGCTATCGCCGGCCCGACTGTCGATAGGTGCGCTCGCCGTCGGCCGCGCAAACCGGGTCATGGATCTGGCGGCGGACTGGTGCGCCACGCGCCGGCAGTTCGGCCAGCCGATCGGCAAGTTCCAGGGTACGAGCTTCAAGCTCGCGGACATGGCGACCGACATCGCGGCAGCCGAGATGCTGACGCTGAAGGCGGCGTGGAAATGCGACCAGGGCACGATGACGGACCAGGACGCAGCGATGGCCAAGGTCTACGGGTCGGAGATGCTGGGCCGCGTCACCGACAGTGCCGTGCAGATCTTCGGCGGCATGGGGTTGATGAAGTCGCTGCCGATCGAACGGTTCTGGCGCGACGCACGTCTGGAACGCATCTGGGACGGCACCAGCGAGATCCAGCGCCACATCATCTCGCGCGCAATCCTGCGCCCCTACGAAAAATGAGGAGAAGCACATGAGCCGCATACCCGCGGACCAGGTCCGCCGCGTCGGCGTCGTCGGCACCGGCGTCATCGGTGGCGGCTGGGCGCTGCATTTCATGGCCCAGGGGCTGGACGTCGTCGCGTGGGACCCGCATCCGGACAGCGAGGGACGCTTCGCGCGGATGCGCGACAACGCGTGGCCGTCGCTCGAGCGACTCGGGCTGAAGCGCGGCGCGTCGCCGCAGCGCATCCGCTTCGCGGACAGCCTCGAGGAAGCGGTGGCCGCAGTGGACGTCGTGCAGGAGAACAGCCCGGAGGCGCTGGACTCGAAGATCGCGACGCTGGCCCGGATCGACGCGGCCGCGCCCGCCGACGTCGTGATCCTGTCGAGCACCTCGGGTCTGAAGATGAGCGACATGCAGGTGCGTTGCGCACACCCGCAGCGCACCGTAGTCGGACATCCTTTCAACCCGCCCTACCTGGTTCCACTGGTCGAGGTCGTCGGCGGGGACAGGACCGCCCGCGAAGCCGTGGACTGGGCGGTCGCGTTCTACACTGCGTTCGGCAAGCGCCCCGTGCGCCTCGACCGGGAAGTGCCGGGATTCATCGCAACACGCCTGCAGGAGGCGATGTGGCGGGAAATGCTGCACATGGTCGATGCCGGCGAGGCGACCGTGCAACAGATCGATGAGGCCATCACCTTCGGTCCCGGCCTGCGCTGGGCGATTACCGGACCCGGCATGAACTATCACCTCGCGGGCGGGGACGGCGGCATGGCGCATGTGCTGGACCAGTTCGGTCCCTCGCTGAAGTGGCCGTGGACGCGGCTGGAGGCGCCGGAGCTGACGCCTGGCCTGCGCGCGCGGATGATCGATGGTTGCGTCGCCGAGTCCGCGGGGCGCAGCATTCCCGACATGATCCGGGCGCGCGACGCGTACCTGATCAGCATCCTGAAGATCCTGCGCGAACCACCGGAGATGTAGCCATGAGCAATGAGGTCCTGGTCGAGCGACGCGGCGGCGTGCTCGAAGTCACGATCAACCGGCCGCCCGTCAATGCGATCGATCTCGCGACGAGCCGCGCCCTGGGGGCTGCATTCGCGGAACTGCGCGATGATCCGGCGCTGCGCGTCGGTATCATCACCGGTAGCGGCGACAAGGTGTTCTCAGCCGGCTGGGACCTCAAGGCAGTCAGTTCCGGCGAGCTGCAACTCAATCGCTGGTGGGAGACCGACTACGGGACCGGCGGGTTTGCCGGGCTTACCGAATTCTGGAGCCTGAACAAGCCGGTGATCGCGGCGCTCAATGGCAAGACCATCGGCGGCGGCTTCGAAATCGCGCTGTCCTGCGACCTGCTGATCGCGGCCGAGCACGTGCAGTTCAGGCTCCCGGAGCTGCCCCTCGGACTGGTTCCGGATGCCGGCGCCGTGCAGCGCCTGCCGCGGCGCCTGCCACGCAACATTGCACTCGAGATGCTGTATCTCGGCCGCTGGCTGAGCGCTTCCGAGGCGGCCGGCTTCGGGCTGGTCAATACGATCGTACCTGCGGCGCAACTGATGGAGCGCGCGCGCGAATGGGCGGATCGCATTGCCGCGGCGGCGCCGCTCGCAGTGCAGGCCATGAAGGAAGTCACCGCAGGCATCGAGGGACTGTCCCCGCGCAAGGCTTATGAGACGATGCGCGCCGGCGGCTTCGCCGCCTACGAGCGGATGCTCGGCTCCCAGGACGCTGCCGAGGGCGTGCAGGCCTTCGTCGATAAGCGCGCCGCCGACTTCAAGAGCAGGTAGGCGCTGCGTGCAGGGCACCCCGCCGTGACGGAGAGCGCGACCAGGTCCCGACTGCAGCGACTGCTGGCGCCGCGCAGCATTGCCTTCATCGGCGGACGGATAGCGGAGATGGCGCTGGCACGCTGCCTGGAGGCAGGCTTCGACGGCGCGATCTTCGCCGTGCATCCGACGCGCGAAAGCGTGCGCGGAGTGCGCTGTTACCCGTCCGTGGAGTCACTCCCCGTCGTTCCGGACGCCGCGTACGTGGGCGTCAACCGGCACGCGACGCTCGAGGTCGTGCGGAGCCTCGCCGCACGCGGTGCGGGCGGCTGCGTCTGCTATGCCGCCGGATTCGCGGAAGTCGGCGCCGCTGGCGCGGCACTGCAACAGCAGCTGGTAGCAGCGGCCGACGGGATGCCGGTGGTCGGCCCCAACTGCTTCGGACTGATCAACTATGCCGATCGATGCGCGCTGTGGCCCTACCTGTTTGGCGGAGCGCCCGTCACGCAGGGCGTTGCACTGATTTCGCAGAGCGGCAATGTCGCGATGAACCTGACGATGAACGAGCGCTCGGTGCGCTTCACTCACGTGATCTGCGCCGGCAATCAGGCGGTGCTGGGGCCCGCCGACTACCTGGAGGCCCTGCTCGCGGATTCACGGGTCCGTGCCGTCGGCATGCTGATCGAGGGGCTCGACGACCTCAATGCATTTGCCGTGCAGGCACGCCGGGCATTGCGCCAGGGCGTCCCGATCGTGGTCATGAAGGTCGGACGGACCGCTGCCGGCGCGGCGCGCGCCAGCAGCCACACAAGTTCGCTGGCGGGCTCCGACGTGCTCTACGATGCACTGTTCCGACGCCTTGGCGTCATCCGCGTCAACTCCCTGACGCGCCTGCTCGAGACCCTGAAGCTGTTCGACGTCTCGGGCCCCCTGTCGGGGCCTGACATCGTGACGCTGTCCTGTTCAGGCGGCGAAGCGGCGATCCTCGCCGACCTGTGCGACCAGTACGGTCTGCGGACCCCGCCGTTTTCCGCAGTGCAGACCGATGCGCTGTACCGGCTGTTCCCCGGCTATGTAACGGTCTCTAACCCCTTCGACTATAACACCTCGATCTGGGGCGACCGGGAAGCCATGCGCCGCTGCTTCACCATCAGCCTTGGCGGCACCCACCATGCAGCCGTGCTGGTCTACGATCACCCGACCGTCGTCGCGGACGAGGTTGCCGAGTGGATCGACGCGCTGGATGCGTTCATCGACGCGCAGCGCGAGACCGGGATGCGCGCATTCGTTGCCTGCACGATCCCGGAGCTGTTGCCCCGCGAGCTGCGCGAACGCCTGATCGGCGCGGGCATCACGCCACTGCAGGGCCTGGAAGATGGCCTGTTTGCGCTGGCGGCCGCCGCAGCGTATGCGGGCGTGCGCGAAAGCTGCCAGGATCTCGCCCTCCCGCGGCCGGCACCGCAGGGCTGTGCGCAGCCATGCGGCGCATTGCTTGACGAATGGCACAGCAAGCAACAGCTTGCCGCATTCGGAGTGCGGATACCGGAGGGCAAGCGCGTGTCCCGCGGCGAGCTGCCGGCTGCCGCAGCAACCCTCGGCTACCCCCTGGCGCTGAAGGCCTGCGGCAGCGCCTTCGCGCACAAGTCGGAACTGGGAGCCGTAGTTGCGGGAATCGGCGATGCGACTGCACTCGGGGCGGCTGCGGATGCGATCGTTGCCGCGGCCGCCTCGCACGGCCTCGTCGTCGAGTCGTTTCTCGTCGAGCGCATGATCGAGGGTGCAGTTGCCGAACTGATCGTCGGCGTGCACGCCGATGCGCAGTTCGGGCCGACACTGCTGATCGGTTCCGGCGGGATCCTCGTTGAACTGGTTGGGGATGCGGCGAACCTGCTGCTGCCGGTCGATCGCGCCAGCGTCGAGGCCGCACTGATGTCACTGAAGGTTGCCCGGCTGCTGCGGGGCTTTCGCGGCAAGGGCGCCGGGGACGTCGCCGCAACAGTCGATGCGATCCTCGCGATCGCAGCCTTCGCCGAGGCACATTGGTCGCGGCTGCTGGAGCTCGACGTGAATCCGCTGATCGTGCTGCCACAGGGCCAAGGTATAGTGGCCGTGGACGCGCTGCTCAGCCTGTCCGAATCAAAATGACCCATTGGGAGACTGCAACATGAATCGAGACGTCATCATCACCTGCGCGGTAACCGGCGCGGCGGATTCCGCGGGCAAGCATCCCGGCCTGCCCATCACACCCCGTCAGATCGCCGACGCCTGCGCCGAGGCGGAGAGTGCTGGTGCCGCAATGGTGCATATCCATGTGCGCGACCCGAAGACCGGCAAAGGCAGCCGCGATCCGCAGCTGTTCCGCGAAGTCGTCGAGCTGGTGCGCGAGCGCAACACCGACGTGATCATCAACCTGACCGCGGGTATGGGCGGCGACTACGTGCCGAGCGCCGAAAATCCTGCGGTCGGCGGCCCCGGAACCGATATCGTTGGCGCGCTGGAGCGCCTCGCGCATGTCGAGGCCCTGCTGCCGGATGTCTGCAGCCTCGACTGCGGCACCCTGAATTTCGGCATGGGCAACGAGGTGTACATCAACACCAGCGCCTGCCTCGCGGCGATGGCCAAACGCGTGCAGGAACTCGGCGTGAAGCCAGAGCTGGAGGTGTTCGACCTTGGCCAGATCCGCCTCGCCCGTCACCTGATCGATACCGGCCTCATCGACTCGCCGCCGCTGTTCCAGGTCTGCCTGGGACTCGCCTGGAGCGCCGGCGCAGACACGGCCTCCATGCTAGCCATGACCAATGCGCTGCCTGCCGACGCCAACTGGTTCTCGTTCGGACCCGGCAACATGCAGATGCCGATGGCCGCGCAGGCCATGGTTCTCGGCGGTAACGTGCGTGTCGGCCTGGAGGACAACCTCTACCTGAAGAAGGGCGTGCTGGCCAGCAATGGCCAGCTGGTCGAGAAGGCCGCGCACATCATCGACCAGCTGGGCGGTCGGGTCGTATCGGCGAAGGATGCGCGCGCGCGGCTCGGCATCAGGCCGAAGGGCTGAGACCCGGGGCCCGCTCCGACATGAGGCTGTTCGTCGCCACCGTCGCCTCGGCCACGCTGCTTGCCGCAGGCGCGCGCGGGGCGGGCGTCGATGCCGAGACCAGCCTCATGGTGCCGATGCGCGATGGCACGCGGCTCTCGCTGGACGTGTACCGCCCCGCCGGCGCCACGGGGCGGCTGCCGACCATCCTGTTGCGCACGCCGTACAACAAGCATCATGACCCCGGTTTTTACGACGCCCGCAACCAGATTGTCGCCCACGGCTACAATCTGGTCGTCGAGGACATGCGCGGCCGCTACGAATCTGAAGGACATTTCAAGCCCGGCGCTCATGATCGCGACGACGGCTATGACACGGTGTCGTGGGTCATCGCGCAGCCCTGGTCCGACGGCAAGGTCGGCACAATGGGCTGCTCCTACCTTGGCGAAACCCAGGTGGAACTGGCGGCGGCGAGACATCCGAACCATCTCGCGGCCGCGCCGTTTGCCTCGTCGACCGGGTACCGCGCCGTCGGCCGCCCCTGGGAGGCTTTTGATGGCGGCGTGTTCGAGTTGGCCGAGACCGCCGGCTGGCTGTCGGAATACGGCAGCGAGGTGGTCTACCAGCCGCCGGCGTGGATCGACCGTACGCAGTGGTTCCGTTCACCCGCTGCACAGCTGTTCAGCCAGGTGCCGCAGCGCAGTCCTGCGTATTTTTCCCACCTCGCGGACCTGCCGGTCATCGATATCCTCAAGCATGCGGGGGCTCCGCCCACAGCTTATGAAGACTGGGTATCCAGCAACCCGGACGGCGAATACTTCCGGCAGATGGATTTTGCGACCGGCGCGGATCGTTTTGACGTGCCGATGCTGTTCGCAGATTCGTGGTACGACTATGGACCGGCCGATACCCTGGAGATGTGGAATACCGCACGTCGCAGTGCCACGACCGCACGCGCCCGTGACAACCAGTACGTGATCATCGCGCCGACCACTCACTGCGTGTATTCGACAGCGCACCCGGACGATCACTGGGTCGTTGGCGAGCGCGATATGGGAACGGCTGGCATGGATTTTGTGGACCTGCAGCTGCGCTGGTACGACCATTGGCTCAAGGGAGCCGACAACGGCATCACTGAAATGCCGAGAGTCCAGTACTTCCTGATGGGGCGCAACGAGTGGCGTCATGCCGAAAGCTGGCCGCTGCCGAACACGCACTACACGAAATACTTCCTGCACAGCAGCGGTGCGGCCAACAGCCGCTTCGGCAATGGTTCGCTGTCACTGCAGCCCCCCGGCAGCGAGCCGCAGGACCGGTTCAGCTACGATCCGGCGACGCCGGTGCCGTCGATCGGCGGGCAGGCCTGCTGTACGGGACTGGAAACCGGGGCGGGCGCGTACGACCAGTCGCAGACCGAGATGCGTCACGACGTCCTCGTATACACTTCGCAGCCGCTGGCGAGCGGCGTCGAAGTCACCGGGCCGCTCGAGGTCGTGCTGTCCGTTTCCTCCTCCGCGCGGGATACCGACTTCATCGCCAAGCTCGTTGACGTCTACCCGGACGGCCGCGCCTACAACGTGCAGGAAGGTGCGCTGCGGATGCGCTACCGCGATGGCTTCGCGCACGAGCTGCGCATGCAGCCCGGCACGATCTATGAGGCCAGGCTGAGCCTGCATGTGACATCGAACTGGTTCGGGCCCGGACACCGCCTGCGGCTCGAGGTGTCGAGCTCGAGCTTTCCCCGCTTCGAGCGCAATCTCAATACGGGGGGCCGGAATTTCGACGAGACGGCCTGGGTGGTTGCGGATAACGCAGTGCACCATTCCGCCGCACACACTTCTTATATATACCTCCCCGTGATCGACTAGCCGCGACGTGGCCCAGCAACCGCTCATCGAGCAGCGCTCGATCGACTATGTGCCGATCCGGGAGCGGCATGGCAAGCTCTGGCACCTCTGGCCGATCTGGTTCACCGGAGGGGCGCACCTTGCAACCATCGCGAGCGGCGGCGTCGGCATTGCCATGGGCGGAAACCTGTTCTGGATGACGATCGCGGTGCTCCTGGGCTGCGCATTCGGCACCTTCTTCATGGCATTCCACTCGACGCAGGGACCGCAGCTCGGTCTGCCGCAGATGATCCAGTCACGCCCGCAGTTCGGCTATGTCGGCGCACTGCTGGTCTGGGGTGTTGCGCTGATCACGTTCATCGGCTACTGCGCGTTCAACCAGGTCCTGGCCGCCGATACGGTCCATACGCTGGCTGGATGGAATCGCTCCGGAACGATGGTCTGCGTCGGGGCCATCGCCGCCGGGCTCGCGGTCCTGGGCTATGACCTGATCCACAAGGCCCAGCGCATCCTCGGTTACGCGTTGCTGTTCGTGTTCGTAGCCATGACATTCGGTCTGACCCGCCTGCACTTCGCGCCTGAGCAGCTCGATCCGCGGCACTTCACGCTGATTCCGTTCCTGACCCAGCTCCTGGCAACAGCGGGCTACCAGCTATCGTGGTCGATATTCGTCTCGGACTACTCGCGCTATATGCCGCGCGATGTCGGCGTCAAGGCCTCATTCTGGTGGACCTACGTGGGGGCCTGCCTCGGCACCATACTGCCGACGCTGGTCGGCACGGCCGCCGCCGCGATGTTCCCCGCCGCAGAGCTGACCTCAGCCCTGAAGGAGATGACGGACTCGATGGTGCCGGGACTCGGCGCACCCTTCCTGGTCGCATCGGTCCTCGGCCTCGTGACGACCTCGACGCTGATGTTCTACAGCGCATCGCTGACTCTGCTGAGCGTCGCCGACTCGCTGCGGCCATTGCGTCCGTCTGCCTGGCAGCGGCCGGCCACGCTGGTGCTGCTGCTCGGTGTCTCCTGGATCATCGCGATCGGAGCCTCGGCGGATTTTGCCGCACAGTTCGGCGAGTTCCTCGCGATCCTGCTGTACCTGTTCACTCCGTGGACGGCGATCAACCTCGTCGACTTCTACTACCTGCGTCGCGGCCATTATTCCGTGCGCGAGATTTTCAACCCGCACGGCATGTACGGACGCTGGAACTGGCGCGGCATCAGCGCCTACTTTGGTGGGTTCATCGCGATGATCCCGTTTTTCAGCACCGGCATCTACCGCGGCCCGGTTGCCATGGCACTGGGCGGCGCCGACATCGCAATGCTGGTGGGACTCCCGGTCGCCACTGCGATCTATCTCGTGGCCAACCGCAGATTCGACCTCGCCGCCGAGATCCGTCGCGTTGCGCTCGCCGACGACGGCCTGGACCCGGACGCCTGACGCGGAATCGCAGCCGGTCAGCGCCTCGCCGATGCAAACAGCAGCTTCGCCGCCCAGGCCCCGGAGCGCACCAGCTTGGCGATTTCGTCCCGGGCGAGAGCAATGACTGCAAGGGTCGCGCGCGAGGTGATCGAGTCCGGTATGCCGAGGATCATGTCGCGCGTGACCTTCGGACCCACCAGCGGCGCATGGCGTACACGCTGCTGTTCGATCTCGCGCGAAATGGCCGACAGTGGCAGCGCGGTAAATCCGAGGCCCTGTTCCACCAGGTCGACGAGCACACGGAACGAATCCGCCTCGAAACGCACCTCGAGCTTGGCCTTGGCACGGTGCGCCGCGGATTCGACGACCATGCGCAGGCCGTGCGGACGGCTCGGCAGCACCAGCGGAAGGCGGGAAAACTGCGCCATCGTGAGTGGCGTATCGGCGACGAGATGGCTGTCGGGGGGACCGATCACGGCCAGGTCCTCGAGCAGCAACTCCTCGACCTTCATGTGGAACTGCGACCCCGGACCGTAGACGATCGCCGCGTCGATCTCGCCACGCTGCAGCCAGTCGACCAGGTGACCGGAGTAGCTTTCGACAATCCGCAACGACACATCCGGCAGGTCGACGGCAACGCGTCGCGCGAGGTGACCCGCGAGGATGTAGCTCACCGTCGGAACGATCCCGAACACGACCTGGCCACGAGTGGCGCCGACCGTCGAGCGTACGTCTGCGTAGACCTGGTCGAGCTGCCGGATGAGTCCCGGCACCCGGCGCAACAGTTCGTCGCCTGCGGGCGTGAGGCGCATGCCGCCGCGATGCCGTTCAAACAGCGGCACACCGACCTCCTCCTGGAGCAGCTTCATCTGGCGGCTCAGGGCGGGCTGCGCGATGCGCATGCGATCCGACGCCTTGCTCAGCGAGCCGAGCTCGGCGATGCGAATGAAGGTCCTTAGCTGCTGCAGGTTCATCGTCTACTGGTATAGCAGAATGGCATAATAGATAGAAGCCTTGTTGATTTTCATTATCGCTAGACTCGGAGCATGCAAGGGGCGCTGGATGGACTGTTGGTGTTATCGCTGGAACAGGCGGTCGCGGCGCCCTACTGCTCGTCGCGCCTTGCCGACGCCGGCGCACGCGTCATCAAGGTCGAGCGCGCCGAGGGAGACTTCGCACGCTTCTACGACGAGGCGGTCGGGGACCAGTCCAGTTACTTCGTCTGGCTGAACCGCGGCAAGGAGAGTCTCGTCGCCGACATCAAGAAGCCGGCGGATGCGGCCCTGCTGCATGCGATTCTGGCCCGCGCCGATGTCTTCATCCAGAATCTCGCCCCGGGTGCGGCAGCCCGCGCCGGCTTCGGCGCGGAAGCACTGCGCGCTGCCAACCCGCGGCTCGTGACCGTCGATATCAGCGGTTACGGAGATGCACCCGACTGCGCCGGCCTGAAAGCCTACGACCTGCTGGTCCAGGCGGAGAGCGGGCTCGCGTCGCTGACCGGAAGCCCCGAGGAACCGGGGCGTGTCGGCCTGTCGGTCTGCGATATCGCCTGCGGGATGTCGGCCCATGCAGCAATCCTGGAGGCACTGCTGACGCGGATGCGCGCCGGCCACGGCCAGGCGATCCGCATCAGCCTGTTCGACTCGATAGCCGACTGGATGAGCGTCCCCTTGTTGCAGTACACCGCCACCGGCACCGCACCTGCTCGCGTCGGACTTGCCCACCCCAGCATCTGCCCTTATGGCGCATTCACGACCGCAGACGGCGTGGAGGTCGTCATTGCGATCCAGAACGAGCGCGAATGGCAGCAGTTCTGCGTCCAGTTCCTCGGCGAACCGGCCCTCGCGCTGCAGCCTGGCTTTGAATCAAACGTTGCAAGGGTCGCGAATCGCGGCGTCGTCGACGCGTGGATCAGGAAGGCATTCGCGGGGCTGCGCCGCAATGAAGCGGCGGCGAGGCTTCGCGCCGCGAATACAGCCTACGGTTTCGTCAACGATGTGGCCGCATTCAGCGCCCACCCTGCGCTGCGCAGGATGACCGTGGCGACACCGGCAGGTCCAGCCACCTTTGCCGCGCCCCCGGCACGATTCGGCAGGGATGTCGTCGCGTTCGGGCCGGTGCCGGCGATCGGCGAACACTCGGCGCGGATCCGCGCCGAGTTCCAGCCCTGAGCGTGCTTTCCGCGGGCCTGTCGGCTCACTTGCCGCCGAATCGGTAACTCAGGCGGATACCGACGACACGCGGCTCATTGACCGTCTGGCGCAGGTCATAGCTGTTGGTGTTGGTATATATCACCGCATTCTTGTTCAGCAGGTTCGCGACGTACAGTTCCGTGAGCCAGCCTCCCGCCCCCTGGCTGAGCCCGGCGCGCAGGTTCAGGATGTTGTACTGCGGCTGCAGCACGCGCGGAAAGCCGGTCGGGCTGACCGCGCGGATGTCGTTCCACACGTCGCCCTTGTGCGCAATGTCAAACTGGCCATAGCCCTTCAGCCCATCCGCGACCGGCCGCTCGTAGCGGGCATTCGCGCTATAGCTGACATACGGCACGTAGGGCAGACGCTCGCCGGGATTGACCTGGAAGGTCGGCGTGTTGGCAAAGCTGTTGGACAGCAGCGTCGAGCTGTTATAGCTGCCGGCAGCCTTGATCGTCAGGCCCTCGCTGAGCCGGTACTCGATGTTCGAGTCGACGCCCTGGACGCGGGCATTACCGATGTTCGTCGTGATTGCGACCGGCGGACAGATCTCGGGGTCGTACAGCGACGACTGCAGGTTCTTCCACTCCATATCGTAAATGGAACCGTTCCACTGCATCCGGTGGCCCGTGTCCTGCCACTTCCAGCCGATCTCGAAATTGTTCAGAGTGTCGGGCTTGTAGGTCGAGGGCGCCGCTTTGCACGTCGGCTCAGGGATTGCATTTGCGCCGCCATCGCGGAAACCCTGCGAGAAGGCGGCATATACCAGCATGTTGGTGCTGGGTTTGTAATTCACGCCGAGTTTGGTATCCCATTTATTCGCCGAACCCGATGACTCGTTGGGCACGCTGAACGTCGGCGTGTACGTGAACCCGCCCAACAGGTAGTGGTCGAAGCTCGACTGGAAGTGCACCAGGCCGGCCTCGAGGCTCCACTGGTCGGCCAGATCGTAGGTGATGTTCGCGAACTCGGTCGTCTGGCGCGTGTCGTTATGCGCGGTATAGCTGTACCAGTCATCCGGGGTCGGGGGCGCCGCCGTCTGGCCGTAATAGCTCGCTATCCCCTGCCAGGCCGCACCACCGGTCTGCAGTCCCGGCTCGTGGTAGAAGATGCTGTAGGGATCTGTAGTCTTCTGCCAGTACAGCCCCGCGAGCCAATGGAGGCTTCCGCCCGGCTTGGACTGCAGGCGAAGCTCATCGGAGTAGCGCTCCGGATTCGTGTAGAAGTCATACCACAGCGTGGGGACGTTGCAGCCGCTGTACGGCGCCGAGCCGCCCGAGGAGACCGGGTCGGTCTTGCAGGAATACCCCTGCAGGTACGGCGCATACAGGTACGGCGGCACGTTGGCGTACTGCATGTACTCGGAATACTCGGTCGAGAAGCGCGACGGCGCGTTCCAGTACGTGCTCGCGAACACCAGGTCGCCGATGCCCACGTCGCCATCGACATGCAGGTCGGCGAGCCGGGCGTAGTTGCTGCGGTCCTCGGGTCCGAAGCGCGACACGTTGTACTCGCCGTAGACCGGCAGGTTCCCGAACTTGTTTACGGCCTCGTCCCAGGCGCCATGTGCGAGCTGGCGCTGGTAGGTATAGCTCAGCGTAGCCTGCCAGGAATCCGAGAACACCTGTTTCAGGGCGATGCGCGCACCTTCAGAATCGGCAACGTTGTAATCGTTACCGGCCCACTGCGAGTTGTTCGACGCCGTCCCGTTCAGCCACTGCCGCGTCGTCGCGAGGTTATTGATGTAACCGCCGTGGTAGTCGCCATAAACCGAGATGCGCAGTGCGGTTTTGCCCTCGACGAGCGGCACATTGAGGAATCCCTCGACCGTATGGTTGTAGGTCCCGCCGCTGATCTTGCCGCCGTCGAGATCGATGCCGGCTGCAAATCCCTTCAGGTCCGGCTTGTTGGTGATGATACGCACCGCTCCCGCCATGGCGCTGGCGCCGAAATTGGTCCCTTGCGGGCCGTTGAGCACCTCGATGCGCTCGATGTCGTATTGATGCAGGTCGGGCGCCTGCGACTGGAAGCTCAGCGACATGTCGTCGACGAGAAAGGCAACCGCTGAATTGTTGGCGTACTGGGGATTGCTGCCATCCGAGACGCCGCGGATCATGAACAGCTGCGAGCCGGGCTGGATGCTGATGTAGGAAATCGTCGGCGTCTTCGTTGCCCAATCCTCGAAATTGGCGATTCCCAGGTTCTGCAGGTCCTTGGCGGAAAACACGTCGATGCTCTGCGGTACGTCCTGCAGGTTCTCCTCGCGCTTGCGCGAGGTGACGATGATCTCGTCGAGGGTGTCAGAGGAGGCGCCAGCCGCGTGCACACCTGCGGCATGCAGCGCGGCGGTACCCGACAGGACCGCGGCAATGGAAAGTGCGAGTTTCTTGCGGCCGGCAAAACCTGCCGCGCTGCGGCTGACTGCTGCGCTCATCGGAACCCTCCCTCAGCTACTTGTGTGACCCGGTCGCTACCGAGCCGACCCCATGACCGTATGGCCTGAGCGTAACCAATTAGAGCTTCGATAATGTTTCTATCTAATATGCCATGACGCTATATGTGTCGGTCTGCACTCTCATCAGTCATGTCAAGGTCGGCAAAGCGCCCGAGGCAGTCGCCGAGCGCCAGGCGCAGCGGCTCCAGCTGAGCCGCGAAATTGCGCCAGTAGCCGACGCCGGAAGTGTAGATAGGCTGGCGGACCTGTTCGGCACTGGCGGTGCGCACCGCACGGCGGGTCTCGTGGAATGCCAGGCAGGCAGGCTCGAACGCGAGCCCGCAATGCGCCAGAAGCCTGCGGATGTTCGCCTCGGGTTCGCGCACCAGGTCCTCGTAGCGCAGGTGGAGCACCCGCCCGGGAAGTACCTCGTCCCAATGGTCCATCAGCGAGAGGTAACAGCGGTAGTAGCGACCCAGGTCGTCGAGGTCGTAGCTGAAGGACTGTCCCTCGGCGAAATACTGCTTGAACGTACTGAAACAGGAGTCCATCGGATGGCGCCGGATGTCGATGATGGTCGCCTGCGGCAGCATCGCGTGGATCAGTCCGACGTGACTGAAGTTGTTCGGCATCTTGTCGATGAAGCGCGGCCGGCCTGAGCGCAGAGCTGCGGTTTCCTCGAGGTAGCGGCGACCCAGCACGCCGAACAGCGGCGGTGGCGCTCCCAGTACGCTCTCGGGGTAGGCGTCATGATCGGCTCTGGAGTGATCGAACTCGCGCACGATCGACAGCACGTTCGGCAGTTCGAAAGTGCCCTCAACGCAGGAGTGGCTGGCGAGGATCTGCTCGACCAGCGTCGAGCCCGAGCGCGGCAGGCCAACGACGAAGATCGGCGCGGACGACGGTTCACCGCTGCCTTCGCGGGCCGCGAAAAATGCAGCGTTGAACGCGGTACGGACGCGACGCGACTTGTCCTCGAATTTTCCGATGCTGAAGGGCACGCTGGCACGCCGCCGGGCGTTGCCCTGCGCGTAGTGGGCGAATGCAGTCGCGAACTCGCGCTCCTGCTCGAAGGCCCGGCCGAGCGCGAAGTGCAGTTGCGCCTGATCTTCGTCCTCGCCCTTCGCACCCTGGTCGAGCGCCAGCATGGCGCGGACCTCGGCGGGGCTGAACACGTAGTTCTTGAGGTCTGCGAGACTCCAGTATGCCTCTCCGAATGCAGGATCAAGCCGCAGACAGTCTTTGTAGGCCTGCTCCGACTCTGCACGGCGGCCAAGCGTCTTCTGCAGATGCCCGATCGACAGATGCAATCGCACCTCGGTCGGATTCAATCGTGCAGCCTCCCGGTATGCGATCAGTGCATCCTCCTGGCGCATCAGTCGCGTATACACCGTGCCGAGGACGATCCAGTTCTTCACGTTTTCAGGTTCGATGGCGAGCAGGCGGCGGACTGCCGCCTCCGCTTCGGGGAGCCGGCCACCGTCGAGCAGCGCCTGGGAGAGGCCGCGCCCGATCAGCGGCAGGTGCGCCGACTGCCCCTGCGCGTGGCGCAACAGGCGTTCCGCATCCTTGGGGATGCCGGCCGCCAGCGATACCGCAGCAAGTCCGCACAACGCGCCGACATGACTCGCATCCGCCTTGAGGATGTCACGGAAGATCTGCTCGGCGCCCTTGCGATCCTTCTGCGCAAGCAGTCCGCGAGCCTCTTCGATACGCCGTGAATGTTGATCGCACAGGCGCGCACGCTCATAAGCTACGCGCGCGTCCGGATACAGCTGCAGGTCGACGAGCACGTCGCCATATGCCAGCCACGCCGTCTCGAGGCGCGGCAGGCGCGCAACCACCTGGCGCAGCTGATCGCGCGCTTCCTGGAGGCGCCCGGCGTGCCGGTACGCGCGCGCCAGGTCCACACGCGCCTGCCCGAAATCCGGAACCACGCCGAGCAACTGTTCAAGGACCAGAATTGACGCCGCCGCCTGGTTCTGCGCCAGCAGCGCGGCGCCGAGCAGCCGCAGGCTCTTCGGCTCTCCCGGCACCGCTGCCTGGATCGTGCGTGCATGGCGCTCCGCCGTCGCAGCACGCCCATCGCGCAGCGCTGCGAGAGCCTCGCCGTATACTGCCTGGAGTCCCGCATGAGCCGCCTGTGCCATTGACGGATCATACCGCCCGAGCCTAGGCTTCCGCGATGAGCATCGAAATCCGCAAGGCAGTTGACTTCGTCGAGGAGATCTTCACCGAAGGTGGCCGCGCGGCGCCGCGCCCCCTGAAAGTCTTTGCAGCAGCGCTGGTGATGCGCAATCCATGGGCCGGCCGCGGCTATGTCGAGGACCTGAAGCCGGAAATTCATGCGCTTTCCTCCGAGCTCGGGCGGCTGCTGACAGCGCGCGTGATCGCGCTGGCGGGCGGCGCCGACCACATCGAGGCCTATGGCAAGGCCTGCGTCACCGGATTGAATGGCGAGATCGAGCATGGATCGGCGCTGATCCACACCCTGCGCTTCGGCAATCACTACCGCGAGGCGCTCGCGGCGAAAAGCTATCTCGCGTTCACCAACGGCCGCGGGCCGGCCAACTGCCCGATTGTCGTGCCGTTGATGCACAAGGACGACTCCGGGATACGCTCGCATTACCTGACGGTTCAGTTCCAGATCCCGGATGCGCCGGCCGAAAACGAGGTCATCGTCGCCCTGGGCGGGGCGACAGGCGGCAGGCCGCATCACCGCATCGGGGATCGTTACCAGGACCTGAAGGATCTCGGCAAGTCGCTGGACAATCCGGCCGGCGTCTGAGGCCTAGTCCCGTTTCGACTTCGACGCCTCGGAGATGATCCAGCGTATGAAGCTCTGTGCGGCGCGCGGTGCCCTTGAACGCCGCGGCGTCACCAGGTAGACGGACAGTCCGCGGCTCAGCTCCGCATCGATCGGTCGCACGAGGCGGCCGCCCGCGATTAGATCCGTCGCCAGTCCGCTGAAGCCGAGCGCGACGCCCTGGCCGTCGAGCGCCGCCTGGATGACGTTGGCATAACTGTCGAAGCCCAGGGTACGCAGTGAGCGCGGCGCCTTGACGCCAACCCCCGCCAGCCACCAGCGCCAGTCCTCGGCGACATGCGCGCTGCCGTCGAGATTGATGAGCGTGTGTCTGAGCAGATCCGCCGGCTTCTGCAACGGCAGGGCGTGCCGCAGGTAGTCCGGCGTGCAAACGGGAAAGGAATTCACGCCGAACAGGCGGATCGCGCGCAGCCCCTTCCATTTGCCATCGCCATAACGCAGCGCGATGTCGATGCCGTCGGCGAGCATGTCGAGCGATGCGTCCGAGATCTTCACGTGGATCTCCACGTTCGCGTGGCGCTCGCGGAATGTCGCCAGCCGCGGCGTCAGCCAGAACGACGCCAGTGCGATGGTCGTCGCCACGGTAATGCCGGCAGGACGGCTGCGGCCGCGGATCGCGCCTGCGCCCGCCGCTATATCCGCGAGACTCTGCCGCACGATGCCGTGGAATTTTCCGCCCGCCGCAGTCAGCGTAACGGCACGATGCACGCGGTAGAACAGCTTGACGCCGAGGTGCGCCTCGAGCGCGCGGATATGGCGGCTCACGGCCTCGCGGGTGATTTTCAGTTCCGCAGCAGCCGCCGTCAGGCTGGACAGTCGCGCCGCCGCCTCGAATGCCACGAGACTCCTGAGCGGCGGCAGCTTGGCGGCGAGGTGCGGCATGCGCTCAGGGCGCGGGCAGCGCCCGCTGCAGGCTCGCCCAGTCCGCCGCGCCACGCGGCAGCGCGAGCACCGCCGCGATCAGCGCCTCAGTGGCGTCGGCGTCGAAGCCGCCGTGGGCGATGAGCATGCGCGCCTTGTCGATCATCTCCGCACGCGTCAGTGCCGCTTCCGGGTCGCCCTTGCAGGCACGACGGTCGACGCTCATCGTCGCACCATCCAGCGTCGTGACCTCGACCCTCGCCCCCCAGTATTCGTCGGGATAGGCGGAGGCGTAAGGCTCAGCCACGGCGGCTGTGATCCGCGCGCGGAGATCACCAAGCCGCTCGCGGCTGGCGTGGTTGAAGGACGCGAAATCCACGCGACCGTCGCCGAGAGCGGCAGCGATGCAGTGGCTGAGGCTGAACTTGGCAGCGTACTCGCTGTCCGGATGCGGGCGATCGCAGACATCGAGCGTCGCCGAGTAGACTTCGGCGCGGACGTGCGCAATTGCACGACCGGCAAGCCAGGCATGCAGTTCGAGCGCCGCATCGATCACCGGATGAGTATGGCGGCAGGAAGGCCATGGCTTGATCGACGTCTCGAGCAACTGCCAGCGTGCCTGTGGATCGGCGAGCACGCGCTGCGGTCGAGCATCCGGACAGGCTCCTGCAAAGAAGCCTTTCGCGCCTTCAAGGATCGCTGGCGGCCCGGTAAACCCGTGCGCCGCCAGCTCGGCCGCGAGCAGGCCGGCCTCGGCCGCCCGCCCCGCGTGCAGATGCTTGCTCATCGCAGAGGTCTCGAGGAACTGCCACAGGCCCGCGGACTGCGTGCCCGCATTGCCGAGCGCGTGCTGCGCCTGCGCCGCATCGAGACCCAGCAGGCTCGCAGCCGCCATTGCGGAGCCGAATGGACCGCAGGTCGCGGTGTTGTGCCAGATCCGGTAGTGCGCCGGCCCCACCGCATTGCCGACGCGGCACATCGCCTCGTAGCCCTGCAGCACAGCCTGCAGCAGCGCGACACCATCGGGTCGGTCACGCGCGCCCAGCGCGAGTACGACCGGCACGACGACACAGCCGGGATGAGTGACCGACGCGCGGTGCAGGTCATCGGTTTCAAGGATATGGGTCAGCGCACCGGCAAGGAACACCTGTGTCGAGGGCTGGGGCGGCCTGCCCGCAGCCCAGCTCAGCAGAACCCGGCCAGGTTCGCTGTTGCGTCCACCGATCGAGTTGGCCAGTGCATCCAGCGTGAACAGCGCCGCGCCCTCCAGGTCCGCGGCGCTGACCGCCTTCGCACGGACGAGGGCGATCAGTTCGCCCGTCAGCGACGTCACGAGGCGACCGCCTTCATCGGCGTCGCCGGATCCGCGAGCCTCGCCGGATCGACCGGCGTGCGCGCCCCGATCAGCTGTTTGCCGACGAGGAATTCCTGCGCCGCATTGATCGCCTCGACGGCCTGGATGCGCCGCGCGGCGTCGAGGTGGAACACCGCAAAACGCGGCTTGACCGCCGCGATGTCCGGCACGCCGCGCACGACGACCGAATCGACGTCATGGCTGAGGCCTGCGATCTGCAGCTTCAGGTCGTACTGGTCGGACCAGAACCACGGCACCTCGTGCGCGCCCTGTGGCCGTCCGACGATGTCGGCCGCCGCCTGGCGCGCCTGTTCCAGCGCATTCTGTACGCTCTCGAGAACGCCGGCGCGATCGTAGTACGGGAGCGGGCGATGGCTGCAGTCGCCGATCGCATGGATCGCGGGATCGGCGGTGCGCGCGACGAGGTCGACGCAGACGCCGTTCTGGCACCGCAGGCCTGCGACCGCCGCGAGTTCATCGTTGGCGATCGCGCCGACGCCGACCAGCACCGTGTCGGCGGCGAGATGCCGCCCATCGCTCAGCGTGACCCCGCTGGCGTGGCCGCCCGCGCTGCTGATCGCCGCCACGCCCGTCGCGAGTTCGAAGCCGACGCCGCGCGCGCGATGATAGTCCTGGAAGAACGTCGACAGCACATCGCAGGCCACCCGCGCCAGCACGCGCGACTCGCGCTCGATGACCACGACGGCGGCGCCGAGGTCGCGCCCCGTAGCCGCAGCCTCGAGCCCGACGTAGCCGCCTCCGATCACCGCGAGACGGCATCCCGGCACCAGCGCCGCCTTCAGGCGTCCGGCATCCTCCAGCGTGCGCAGCTCCAGCACGCCGGCAAGATCCATGCCCGGCAGCGGCAGGCGCCGGGCACGCCGCCCGGTCGCGAGGATCAGCCGATCGTAGGGCAGCGACGAGCCATCGCTGAGCGCGAGGCGCCGCGCGGCGCGATCGATAGCGGTGACGCGGACGCCGAGGCGCAGCGTGATGTCGTGGTCCGCATAGAAATCCCGGGGCCGGACCAGCAGCGCATCGGTGGTCATCGTGCCCTTCAGCCACGCCTTGGACAGCGGCGGCCGCTGGTACGGCAGCTCAGGCTCGTCGCCGACGAGCGTGATCGCACCCGTGTGACCGAACTGGCGCAGGAAGGCTGCCGCTGTGCCACCGGCATGACCCGCACCGACGATGACTACCGCTGGCGATTCGCTCATGGCGCGAGGATATCACGGTCGCTCGCGGCTGCCGCTTCACGCAGCCGCGCCGGCAGGCCCGAGAGCCGCAGGGTCGGTGCGCCGATCGCCTCAACCAGCACGCGTTCACCCGCACACAGCGTCAGCTGCGAACGCGCGCGGGTGACCGCGGTATACAGGAGCTCACGCGTCACGACGGCCGCAGGCGCGTCCGGCAGCACCAGCAGCACGGCATCGAACTCGCTGCCCTGCGCCTTGTGCACCGTCGTCGCGAACGCCGTTTCATGCGGCGGGAGTCGCGCCGGCGCCAGTGCATGCAGGCCGCCCTCCGCAGCGGTGAACCAGACGCGCAGCCGGCCTGACGCGTCCGGCAGTGTAATGCCGATGTCGCCGTTCATCAGGCCGGTGGCGTAGTCGTTCTGCGTGACCAGCACGGGCCGACCCGGATACCATGCGGCGCGCGGATCGAGCCCGAGCTCTTCCGCGAGGGGCTGCAGTGCAACGCGCGCCGCAGCCTCGATGCGCGCATTGAGCCCGTTCACGCCGCGCGGTCCGTCGCGCACCGCGCACAGCACGCGGCAGGCGCCGAAGGCGCGGCTGATGCCGGCGTGATCGGCTGTATCCCTGAGGACCGCGTCCAGGTAGGAAGCGAAGGCGGCGAGGAGCGCCTGCTGCGCGGCCGCGCCGGGCACGCGCTGCTCATCGTCGATCCAGCGGATCGCGCTGCCGTCCGGCGCGCGCAGCAGTGCCATCGCTGCCGCGGCACGCCCGGCGGTGATGTCCGCGGCCAGCCGGCCGACGCCGGAGTCGGCATCAAAGCGGAAATTCTCGCGCAGCCCGATCACCGCCGCAGCCAGCGGGCCGGCAGCCGCATCGCTGCACAGCTCAGCGAACACCGCGCCGGACTCCACCGCGGCGAGCTGGTCCCGGTCCCCCAGCAGGATCACGCGTGCATGCGGCGGCAGCGCCTCGAACAGCCGCGCCGCCAGCGCGAGATCGAGCATCGAGGCCTCGTCGACGATCAGCACATCGAGCCTGAGCGGATTGCCGGCGTGATGCTGAGCCCGCCCCCCCGCGCTCATGCCGAGCAGGCGGTGGATCGTGAAGGCCTGCTGCGGCAGCAGCATAGCCAGCGCCCGCGGCAACGTGGCGCTGCGCTGCTGGATCGCCTCGAGCAGCCGCGCACGCGCCTTGCCGGTAGGGGCGCACAGCACGATGCGCGCGCCCGGCTGCCCGGCCAGCAGGCAGGCGATCAGCTTCACGACCATCGTCGTCTTGCCGGTGCCGGGGCCGCCGCTGATGATCGTCAGGCCGCCCTGCAGCGCGCGCGCCGCCGCCGCCGGCAACAGCTCCTCGAGGCAGGCCAGCGACGCCGCGTCCGGCAGCGCGACAGGTTCGCGTGCAGTACGCACGAGCCGCTCCGCCAGGCCCCGCTCATCGGCAAAATAGCGGTGCAGGTACAGACGGTCGCCGGCATCGAGGATCAGCGGCAGTCCACCCGGCTGCAGCGATGTGCCGACGAGACCCGAGCGCAGCAGCAGCTCGCGCAGCGGCGCGAGCTGCGGGTCGTCCGCCAGGGATACGCAGATGTGTCCGGCGCTGGTGGCGAGGGATACTGCGAGCGCTGCCCGTCTGAGCGCATCGATCGTCGCCGCATCGCTGCCGCGCCGCGCCGCCCAGGCTGCGACCTGCGCCGCGAAGCCCGCCGCCAGCTGCTGCACGGCATCGTTCATGCGACGCTCCTGGCATCATCCAGCAGCGCCGACAGCTCCTCGATCAGCGCCGCGGACGGGCGGCACGCGTATACACCGGCCGCAGCCCCGTCCGCGCGCATCCACGCCGGCCGCACGCCGCGCACAAACAGGTACAGCGCGCCACCGATGTGGCTCGCATAGGCGTAGTTTTGCATGCGTGTGCGCAGGTAGCGATGCAGCGCCACGGTATAGAGCAGGTATTGCAGGTGATAGTGATGCCGGTCCATCGCCTCGCCAAGCGCATCGGGGCCATAATGCTGCGCCGTCGGGCCGAGGAAGTTACTCTTCCAGTCGACGATCCAATAGCGCCCCTGGGCCTCGAACACCAGGTCGATCGCACCTTCCAGATACCCCTGCAGCAGTGCAAAGCTCAGTGCGGGCATCGGCATGCCGTGACGCGCGAGCAGCTGCCTCAGGTTCTGCACCGTCAGACGCAGCGCCGGCATGTGGAAGCGCAGTTCGACCAGCCGGCGCGCCCAGGGGACACCATCGAGCCGCAAGCCCGCAGCCAGCGGAGTCGCGACGACATCGCGCAGCATCGCGGCGAGCATCTGCGGCAGTGCCTCCGCCGCGCTGCCGCTGCGCGGCACCTGCGGATAGCGGCGCAGCGCCGCGGCGATCGCCGCATCCCAGCCCTGCGACTGTGTAAAGTCCACGGATTCGAACACCGCATGGATGCAGTGGCCGGCAGTCAGGCCGCGCGGGAAGCGCAGGATATCCGTCGACGGTACGGCATCGGCTGCCGCGGCGCTGCCCGGCGCGGTCGCGCGCAGATCGTGATCGACGGCCGCCGCTTCGCCGGCAGCGCCATGTACCAGCTGGCTGTAGCTGCCGAGGCGCCAGCCAGGCGGCACACGCGGGGGCAGCAGCGGCGCGCGCAGCGGCGGCATCTCTGCCGCCGTCAGCGGCGACACGGCATCCTCGCCCGATGGCAGGACCGCGAGGCCTACCTGCGGTGCCGCGCGCGCGGCGAGCGCCGTCCAGTCGGTATCACCGAGCAGCGAATTCAGCGCCGAGGCATGACTCTCCGTCTCCTTGCCGCGACTCAGGTAGGGCCCTACGACCAGGTAACAGCGCTGCACGGCGCGCGTCAGCGCGACATAGATGAGCCGCAGCCGTTCCGCGAACCGGTCCTGTTCCTGTTGCTCGCGGATGGCGACCGCTGCCGCGCTCTTCGGTTCCAGCTGGTGGAAATCCACGACCAGTGTCCCCTGCGCATCGTGGTACTCGCGACCGTTCGATACGTCCATGCCGCGCCCGCGGCTGCCGTCCCACAGAAACGGACAGAAGACGAGCGGGTACTCGAGCCCCTTGGACTGATGAATCGTCGTGATCTGCACCAGGTCGCGGTCGGTCTCGAGTCGCAGCTGCGTCGCCTCCTCCGCGTCGGGCGCGGCCCGGCGTGCCTGCAGCCAGCGCAGCACGACGTCGGGCGATGCCGGGCGCCGGTCGGCAGCCTGCAGCAGCTCAACGAGGTGCAAGAGGTTCGTCAGCCGGCGCTCGCCGTGGACGAGCCGCAACAGTCGCTGCGCGAGCTGCAGCTCGACGAGCAGCCGGCGCAGCATCACGCCGACGCCGCGCCGCAACCAGTCGTCGCGGTAGCCCGCGAAGCGTTCCATCCACTCCAGCGCTGCGCCCGGGTCGGCGGCGAGTGCCTCCAGCCGCTGCGCATCGCCACCGAGCAGCACGGTGGCCAGCGCCGCCCGCAGCAGGCTCGCGCGGCCGGGCTCAATGATCGCAGCCAGCAGGCTCTCGAGCTCCTCGGCCTCCGGGGTTGCGAACACGCTCGCCTGCGAGCGCTCGACGCTGCCGGCACCGCGGCTCGCCAGCGTCTCCTGCATCAGGCGGCCCTCGGCATGCGTGCGTACGAGCACCGCGATGTCCCCGGCGCGCAGCGGCCGGCCGTCCAGCGTCACGCGACCCGCGGCCGCCGCTGCCAGCAACCGCGCAATCTCGGCGGCAGTCGCCAGCGCCGCAAGCCGCCGGGCCTCACGCTTCGGGTACGGCTGACCGTCCGCAGCGTTCTGCAGTTCCCACAGCTGCAGCGCTGCGCGCGGCAGCGTGCTGTCCACGAACGCCGGGCGCGGCTTGCGGCCATACTCCAGCGGCAGATAGTCGAGTCCCTCGAGGACGAAGGCGCCGGGGCGCGCGCCGAACAGCGCATTGATCCCGTGCAGCAGCTCCCGCGTGCAGCGCTGGTTCGCCGTCAGCGTGTAGCGGTGCGCCGCCTCGCGCCGCGCGCGCAGGTACACCTGCAGGTCCGCCTTGCGGAAGCTGTAGATCGATTGTTTCGGGTCGCCGACGAGGAACAGCGGCGCGCCTGAGTCGCGGTAGATCGCGCGGAAGATGGCGTACTGCAGCGGATCCGTGTCCTGGAACTCATCGATCAGCGCCGCCGGAAACCGCTCCTGCAGATGCCCGGCGAGCCATGGATGCCGGCCTCCCGCCACGCGCTCGTACATGTTGTAGAGAATGTCGTCAAAGCTCGCCACGCGGCGCGCGAGCTTCAGCCGGCGCAGTGCCGGCACCGCCTCCGCCAGCAGCGCATGGTGCAGCTGCAGCCGGCACCGCTGCAGTGCCATGCCCCGCGCCGCCTGCGCGTCGAGCAGCGCCTGCGCCTCGCGGAAGAACGGGTGCGGCGCCGGGGGTGCCTGCCTGACCTTAGGCTTCAGCCGTCCGACGGTGAACAGGTCGAGCTTCGGCAGGTCGTAGGGCGCTGCGAACGGATCGTCCGCAGCGACCAGCGCATCCCAGCCCGCCGCTGCGGTCAGGACCGAATCCTGTTTGTAGACGCCGGCGTTCAGCCGCGGCAATGCCTCAGTGACGATCGCGAGGATCCCCGCCCGGTCGCGGCGCCAGCTGGCGCAGGCCGCGATGTATGCCTCGCCCAGGCCGGCGCTGTCCACGTGCACCGGATCCTCGATGCGGTCCGGCCAGTCGAGGCGCGCGAGCGGCCGCGCCAGCTGACGCCGCAGCAACCCGGCAAAGCGTTCCGGGGAATCCCTCTTCTCGATCAGCAACGCGGCGAGTCCCGCAGGCAGTTCGGCGCCAGCGACGCGCCGCCGCCAGAAGTCGCCCGCCACTTCGAGGCACAGCGGCTCGTCGTCGGTCAGCAGTTCCATCTGCAGCGGCATGCCGGCACTGAACGGTACGTCGCGCAACGCGCGCTCGCAGAAGCCGTGCAGCGTGAAGATCGCTGCCTCGTCGAAGGCCTGCAGGGCATTGTCGAGCCGCAGCCGGACTTCGTCGACCGCGATCCGCCGGGCCCGCAGCGCCGCGAACAACGGCCCTGTGAACGGGTCCTCGCTCGCCGCGTCCGCATCGCGCAGCGCTCCCAGCGTCAGCGCGATGCGGCTGCGGATGCGCTCACGCAGTTCCGCGGTGGCCGCCTTCGTGAAGCTCACGACGAGGATCTGCGTGACGTCAAGCCGGCGCTCCAGCAGCAGCCGCAGGTACAGCGCGCAGATGTTCCAGGTCTTGCCGGTGCCGGCGGAGGCTTCGACGAGGCTCGTGCCGGACAACTCGCAGTCGAACACCTGCAGTGGCGTGGCCTGCATGGTCAGCCCTCCGGCGCCGCATGGTCGCGCAGCGGCCCGAAGACCGCCCGCGCGAGCTCCGCGAAGCGCTCATCGAGAGGATCCGCCAGCCCGCGGAACGCCAGCCGGTGGGCCGCATCGCCGGACTCGGCGTACGCGTGGTGCTCCGTGACGAGCCATTCGCCACGCGCCGCCTTCCAGTCGCCATTGCCGTCGCCGTCGCCATCGCCGAGGATGAACGCCCACGCCGAACGCGGGAAGAACGCCAGCGGCGCACGCAGCCCGTCGCGATAGATCGCCACGAGGCCGGTGAGCAACGCGCGCGGGTCCGCGGGCGCCGCGAACTGCCAGGTTGCGTTGCGCCCGATCGCGAGCGTGCAACGCAGCACCGCCGCCGGCGCGGCCGCGCACAGCACCAGATGATCGAGCCAGGCCCGCAGCGCATCGCGCGCCTGCAACGGCGCAAAGTCGGGAGGTCGTGTATAGAACCAGCGGACGAGCCCCGCGGCGCGCAGGTCCTGCATCACCGCCGCCACCTGCCAGGGTTCGCCATCGATGTTGCAGTCGATCAATGCCTCCTGGACCGGCAGGCAGGCGCCCTGCAGGCGTGCGTGCACGCGGCTCGCGAAGCCGCGCAGCGCCTGCAGCTGCCGGGCACAGACGAATTCGCCGATGCTGCCGCCCGGTGTCTCGATGCCGCCGGCGAGCAAGGCGCCCGCGGAGCTGTCGGCCGGGTCCCGGATCAGCGTCGGCAGCAGTCGCGAGGCCAGCGCCGTCTCGTCGCGCGACCCCAGCGTGAACGGCTCCGTGTCCAGCAGCTCATCCTCGTCGCGCCGCAGCTGCAGCCCGAGGCGGTGGCGCAGCAGGTAGCGCGACGGGTTGGCGAAGAACCCGGCGAGCTCATCCACCGTCACCACATGGCCGGCATCCGGCCGCGGCGGAGGCGGCAGCGCCGCCGTGAAAAACCGCGGCTGCGCGAACGCAGCCGGCTGCAGCGCGCCGCCCTCCTCCTCGTCGTCCGCGGCAGCGGTGTCGGCGATGAGGGTTGCGGCCGCGGAACCGGACTGATCCGCGAGGCGCAGTGCCTCGCCGAGGTCGCTGTCATAGCTGCGCAGCCGCGGATCGGCGCCCTGCGCAAAACCCTCGCGCGCGAACGGCTGCAGCGGATGACGGACGAGCAGCCGCCCGGCAATCCCGGACCCCAGCGTTTCGAGCAGCTCGGCGACCAGCACCGAGGGCGGCAGCGCTGCGTTGTCGCGTATGCTGCGGCCGCTGTAGCTCAGGTAGAGCCGCCGGCGGGCGGCGAGCAGCAGGTCGAGGAACAGGTTGCGCTCGTCGGGCGCGCGCTGCCGATCACCGCGGCGCAGATATTGCGCGAGCAGGTCGAACTCCGCCGCGCGCGCCGTCGTCGGGAACGCGCCATCGTCGAGACCGAGCACGCAGACCACCTCGAACGGCAGGCCGCGCAGGCTCGCCAGCGAGGTGAACGTGACGCGACCCGTCGGCACACCGCCATGGGCCGCCTCGTCGAGCAATGCGGCCAGCGCGGCCTGGACCACCGCGAGCGACACCTCCCCGTCGACACCGCCCGCGCGCATCGCGTCCGCGAGGGCGTCGAGGGTCAGCTGCAGCTCGTTCAGGTCATCGAGCTCGTCTGCATCCGCCTCGATGAAATCGTCGAGCGCCGCCAGCAGGCATTCGCGCCAGGCTTGCGGCGAATGCGGCACGGACACCGTGCGCTGCAGGCTGGCGAGCCGGGTGATGAAGCTGGAGAGCGCGCCCAGCGCGAGGGCGCCGGATCCTGCGGCATTGCCGGCCGGCAGCAGCCCGTCCAGCAGGATCCCCGTCGCGCCATCCGGCAGCGCGAAACCGAGGAACAAGCGCTCCAGGCCGTCGGCGAGCGTATGCCGCGAGTGCGGTGGCGCGGCGCAGGCCGCGGCATGGCCGGCATCGAGCGCCCAGCGCATGCCGGATTCATGCATCCAGTCGCGCACCTGCTGCAGGCCGTCGTCATCGAGACCGAAGCGGCGCGCAACGTTCGCCTGCTGTAACAGGTCGAAGACCGCCGGCGCAGCGCAGCGCGACGCGGCCAGCGACAACAGCGCCAGCAGCGTCCGCGCCGGGGCATTGACCGTGCTGCGCGAGCGGCCGGTCAGCTGGAACGGGATCGTCCGCGCGGCCGGTACGGTGCCGAAGACCGCCTCGATCAGCGGCGCGGCGGCCTCCAGGTCCGGCACCGCGACCAGGATGTCGCTGGGGCGCAGTGAACCGTCGCCGGCGAACAGATCGAGCAGCGCATCGTGCAGCACCTCCAGTTCGCGCCCCAGCGAATGGCAGTCGTGCACCTCGATGCTGCGATCGTCCGGCGCCAGCTGCAGGGTCTGCGGCCCGGGTTCGCTCAGCACCAGGATCGAGTTCTGCAACTGGGCGAGCAGCGTGGCCGCCGGGTTCGGCTCGAAATGGCAGTCATCGGCGACGCTGGCGCTGTCCTGCTGGACCAGCAGGTCGATGTGCGACTGCGCCTGCCGGCCCCATGCCGCGAGCAGCCGGTTACCCTCCTCGTGATACTGGTCCCGGCCCTGCAATGCGAGATAACTGAGGCGCCTGCGGTCGACCACCTCGAACCAGTACTCCTGGCAGGGGTTCTGCACGTACAAATGTATGTCCACGAGGGGGCTCAGGGCAACGAGCAGGCGCAGGTGCTGCGGCGGCAGCGTCGGCAGCGCGAACAGGTGCAGGCGTCGCGGCAGTCCCGCGGCGCGCGCGGCGGCGGCGTCCATGCGCGCGAGCGCCTGGACGAACGCAGCGCCCGGATGACGGGCCTGGATGTGTCCTTCCGCGACGATGCGCCGGTACAGCGCGGCCTGCCAGCTTTCCGTGGCGCGCGAGCCCGGCCCGAGTTCATCGATCGTGCGACCTTGCGCCCATGCCTCCAGCCAGTCATCGCGATAGGTCGAATAATCCCGCACCAGCGCCGCGAGACGACAGGCGAGTTCGTAGCGCAACAGCGCATCGCCGCCCTGCAGGTAGGCGGCGAGACGCGCATGCGGCGCGATGAAGTCCGGATCGCCGAGCATGCCCCAGATACGCCAGGTCAGGGTCTCCGGCTCGAACGGCGAGGCGTCGCCGACGCCCGCAACGAGGCGCCCGATCTGGCGCCACAGCCAGCGCGCGAGGAACTCGAAGCGGACGTTCGCGCAGATCCCCGTGACATCGGCGATCGCGAGCGTCAGCGACTTCTCGACCGCGCGGCTCGGGACGATGATCTGCACCGGCTCGAGGACGTCCCCGGCGCCGTCGCCAAGGTTCCCGAGCAGCAGCCGCGTCAGCGCCTCGTAGCGGTTGGAGAAATGCAGCTGCAGCATGGCGTCGCCTCCCGCGCCGCCGTCGGCGCTAGTGGCCGGCGGCCCCCGCCGCGCCGGCGTTGGCCGCAATGAAGCCGGCGACGTTCGCGTGGAGTGAACGCAGCGAGTCAGGGCGTGCGTAAACCATATGGCCGGATTCGTAGAAGCGGAACTCGATATTGTCCTGCAGCTGCGGCGGGATCAGCAGGTGGCGCATCTCGTAGACGCCCTGGAAGAACGGCGTCGCGAGGTCGTAATAGCCGGCGTTCAGCTGCACCTTCAGGCGCGGGTTGTACTTCATCGCGATCGACAGGTCCGGGATCACGTTGAGGCTGGTTCCCTGCGCCACCGGCGGCGCGCCGGGCGCCTGGTGGTCGGCGTTCCAGACCTTGATGTCGTCGGCGAACAGCTTGAAGCGCCGCCCTTCGCCAAATTTAAGGTCCTTGCGCACGTAGTCGTTGAATGCAGCCACGTAGGGAGAGCTGATCGCCGCCAGCTGCGCATCGTACTCCGCGTTTTCCGCAAGCGGATCGAAGGCAGGTCCCGTGTAGCGCGTATCGACGCGGCCGACGATCCGTCCGTCGCCGAGCACGTTCTGTTCGAATTTCGCGCCGTTGACGCGCAGGTTGGCCTTCAGCAGGTAATCGACGGGCAACCCCGTATAGGCATGGAGCTTGTCCGCAACGGCCTGGCGGCGCGCCGGCGGCAGCGCCGACCCCGCCGCGAGCGCGGTTGCATAGTCGCCGAGCGCAAAGTCCTCGACCTCGGCAAGGAACGGCGCCAGTTCCGGCTGACCCTGCGGCAGGCGGTGGTGGTACCACGCCGTCGCGGCGTAGGTCGGCAGCGACAGCTCGTAAGGCAGCTCGACGCCCGGGTTGTCCTCCGGGGAACCGTCGCGGCCCGGGCCATCGTCGCTGCCGTCGAACATCAGGATCTGCGACAGCAGAATCACGCCGTTGACGTCGATGCCGAAGGATTCGTCGGTCTCGAGCAACGCGACCAGCGCGGCCGAGCGCGTTGTGCCGTAGCTTTCGCCGAACAGGAACTTCGGCGAGTTCCAGCGTCCGTACTTGCCGAGGAACTGGGCGATGAAGTCCGCGAAGGCATGCGCGTCGCCATCGACGCCGTAGAACGCCTTCTCGCGATCCTTGCCGGCGGTGCGGCTGAAGCCCGTGCCCGGGGCATCGATGAACACGAGGTCGCTGGCATCGAGGAGGCTGTAGTCGTTGTTGACGATCGCATAGGGTGCGGCGGCACCGCGCATGCCGTCGGCGGTCGCGACGCGACGCGGGCCGAAGGCGCCCATGTGCAGCCACGCCGTCGAGGAACCAGGACCGCCGTTGTAGATGAAGGTCAGGGGCCGGTCGGCCGGGCGGGCACCTTTCTTTAGGTAGGCGACGAAGAATATGGAGGCCTCGGTGGGTGCGCCCTTCGCGTCCTTGTCGGCATTCTGCGGAACATCGTCCCAGCCTTTCGGATGCACGACGAGGGTGCCGGCGATGGCCTGGTAATCAATGCGCTGACCGCCGATGACTACAGACCCGTCGCTCTGCTTCTCCTCCGGCCTGAACGACTCGACCGCCGCCGCCTCGGGCGCAGCCGCGGGAGCGGGCGCGTCGGCGCCCTGTGCGTCCACTAAGCCGAGCGCCGCCAGGGCCAGGAAAATGGAAACGGCAATTCGCATACCAACCTCGGCCGGAATGTCAGGAAGGGGCCCATGTTAGCGAAAACTTGTGCCCGGCAGGGACAATGCAGCAGAATCCCGTTCCGGGGAACACGCCGAACCTTCATGTCAGGGGGTCTGATGAACAAGCCGAAATCCACGATGTTCTTGATGCGCCCGGCCGCAGCCCTGGTGCTGGTGCCGGCGGTGATGCTCGCAGGCCTGCAGGCCGCCCACGCGAAGGACGCACCGCCTCCCGAGATCCCGACCTGCGACAAGAAGATCGGCACGCTCGCGGTCAAGGAACCCGAGGAGACCAATCCCTGGTGGTCGCAGATGCAGCTGGAATCGCCGGCGGCGCTGATCAAGGTGTACGTCGCGCAGTCGAAATGCTTCACGCTGGTCGATCGCGGCAAGGGATTGCAGGCGGCGCAGGCTGAGCGGGCGCTGGCCGCCAGCGGCGAGGAGCGTCAGGGGTCGAACATCGGCAAGGGCCAGATGAAGGCCGCGGACTACGTGCTGATACCGGACATCGCGAACAAGAACCGGAATGCGAGCGGTACCAACGTCGGCGGCATGCTCGGCGGCCTGCTGCCGCATGGCATCGGCGCGATCGTGGGCGGCGTCAGTCTCAAGAGCAAGACTGCCGATGTCGTACTGACGATGACCGACGTGCGCTCGACCGAGCAGGTCGCCCTCGAGGAAGGCCATGCCAAGAAAACCGACCTCGGCTGGATGGGCGGCGGCGGCGTCGGCTTCATGGGCGGATTCGCGGCCGGCGGCGCGAGCGGCTATGCCAACACCGAGATCGGCCAGGTCGTCGCGACAGCCTACCTCGATGCGTACATCAAGCTCGTCAACGACATGAAGGCGAATGCGCCGAATGCACAGGCCGATAATGTGCAGCAGGCCGTGACCATGGCCAAGCCCGGCAAGATGTACACCGAGGCGAACCTGAAGTCGGCGCCGGTGCGCGACCTCGACCCGGGAATGTCGCTGTACCCGACCGGCGACAAGGTCGGCGTCTGGTGGAAGGTTACCGACGAACTCGGCAACGTCGGCTGGGTCGTCTCGACGAGCTTCCAGCTGGCGCGATAACGCTGCGCCTCAGGCCGCTGGTGCCGGCGCAGCCGCCGGCGCCAGCTTCGCAAAGTCCAGGCCCTCGCCGGCAACCCAGAGTTCATCGCGGATCCAGGCGGCGCGTACCGCCTGCCACCAGATCATCGTCGAATGCAGGTCGACGAACGGCTCGGGACTGGGGATGAAGCAGGTGTAGCGCGGCACGTCGTCTGGCCCATGCAGGCCCCAGGCGCCGAGGCGCGGCACGAAGTCGGGCCTCGCCATCTCCAGCTCGTTGAGCCTGCGACAGGTCCCGGCCGGATCTGCCGGCGCCTTCGGCCATGGCAGCGACAGGCTCGCGAGATAGCCGGCGCCGGCGATCGGATGCGGGGTACCGACGTTGACCTGCAGCAGCGCGGTCTCGGCCTGCGGATCGATCGAGCGCGACGGGCAGGTGCCGCTCAGCGGCACCTCGGCCCACACGGCCTTTTCATTGTGGGATGCGGCGAGGCCGCGCGAATGCAGGCTCGCGACCGTCGCCTGCAGCGACTCGGCGGAGATCGGCTGGTTCCATTGCCGCGGCAGGCCGTGGTGGGCGCGCTGTTGCTCGAGAACCGCTGCGGAGGCGGTCGCCAGTGCCGTCGACTGGCCAAGGGGCAGCTGCTGGCCGAACGCGGTCAGCGCAAGCCACGCCATGAACGGCGCAGAAACCTCGTTGGAATAGATCGACAGCTGCGCCTTCTGCACCAGAAGATCGCCCTGCAGGTCGAATGCGCCGTGCAGGCTCAGCGCGTTGAGGCGCTGCACGCCGGCAGGGTGGAAGCGCCGCAGCGCCGGTGCCAGGTATTCGGCGGTGATCTCGACGATCGACAGCACGCGCGGGCCCTCGCCGTCCCGGTCGACCGGCAGCAGCCGCAGCGTCCCCGTGCCGACACCGCCCGGATGCACGACCCGGTAGCCGTCGCCGATCCGCTCGAGCGGGTGCTTGCCCAGGGCCTCGTGGATCCGTTCCTCGATCTCACTCGTCAACTCTTCGCTCCTTCACTACGCCGCAGCAGGTAAATGGAGATGACCAGCACGAGGATCAGCCCGCCGAGTACCGCAAGTTCCAGCATCGTCGAGCTGACCAGCGCCTGCGCGTTCGGATTCCAGCGGCCCGGCTGTCCGGCCTGGGAGGCCTCGAGCGTGATCATCAGCACACGCCGGATCGAGGCGATCAGGCCGACGATCAGGAACGGCTCGCAGACCAGCACGCGCGAGCGCACCGAGTCGCGCACCGTGTGCAGGATTTCCACTACCATCAGCACGAACAGGATGCGGTCGATCGTCGCGATATACGCCGCGACATCGCCGAAGTCCGAAAAAGAACTCCACAGCGACAGCGCGGCGCGGACGATGCCGACGAGCACCATGAACCCGAGCAGCAGCCCGAGAATCAGGTATGCGACCCGCTCGAGTCCGACGAAAATGCGTCCCGCGAAGCTGCCGATCGCCGAAGTTTCGTCCGTGTGATGATTATCGTCCATGGGCCGCATCATATCGCGGATTGCCGCAGAGGCCCCAACCGGCTAGGGTGCGCACTCCCCACTCCAGAGGATCTGCACCATGGCCAACCGAGTCCTTGCCTTCAGGAATCTGACCGCGCCCGAAGAGAATGATGCGCCGTGGCCCGGCACTGCGGTCAGCGGCGATCCGCACACGAAGACCTGGAACCTGCATACCTCCGACGACGGCAAGCTGCTGGCCGGCATCTGGGAGTCGACTCCGGGTGTCTGGACGATCGACTACGATGCCTGGGAATTCTGTCACCTGCTCGCGGGGCGCTGCACGATCGAGGTCGCGGGACAGGCACCGGTCGAACTCAAGGCCGGCGACGTGTTCATCGTCGAGAGCGGCGCCCGGGGAACCTGGACCGTGCACGAGAAGATCCGCAAGTACTACGTCTTCGGCCTCGGCCACTGACGCGCGTCCGCCTGGGTCACCAGGCGCGACTGTGCGGCGAGCTGGAAGCGCGCGGTCTCGAGGCCGCGCGCGATATCGTCGGAGAGTTCCGCGTCGACGTGTGCGCGTACCCAGGTCTCGATGTCGCCTTGCGGCAGGCCGCGCCAGTAGGCGGCGGGGACGGCCTGGGCAATGAACGTCTGCGCACTGTCGGTCAGCAGCGAGGTCAACCGGCCGACGTTGGCGGTCAACGCATCCCAGGACAACTGCGGGTGCAGCGCCGCGAGTGTCACGATCATATGCAGCCGCAGGAAATCATCCTGTGGCGGCAGCTCGTCCGACAGCGCGATCCGCACCGCATCGGCGGCGAGCGCGGGATCGGCCACCTCGGCGAGCGCCGCGAATTCACGGCGCCGTGCCGCCATGTCGGGGGCGGCCACCGCAAGCGCATTCAGCGTACTGAATGTTGCGGCATCGGCATTGCGCGCGACGACCGCGAGGATCACCGCCTGGTCCTCCGGTGCGGCGGTCTGCCGGCCCGTCGCCAGCAGGCTGAAGCGGCGGCGCATGTCGGCAACGACGGCCTCGTCGCCCCACATCCCGAGCGCCTGCGCCAGCAGCCGGCGCACTGCACGGCCGGCCGGCGTGTCGGCGCTGCGGGGCAGAGCGCCGAGCGCCGCGTAGGCCGGGGCGAGCAGCGAACGTGCGTAGGCCACAAAGCGGTCATGACCCGGCAGGCCGCGCTCCGCGAACTCGATCGTGCCGAGCGCGCTGATCGCCTGTTGCCAGGAGCGCGGATCGCGGTCCGCCGACAGCGACGCCACGAGATCGAGGTAGCTTCCCAGCGGAGCGGCGCCCGTCTCGGCCAGCGCCCACTGGTCATCGAGCAGAGCGATCCCGTCCGCATCCGGGAGGCGCGCAAAGTTGCGCGTGTCGAGATCGAGCGTCGCTGCATCGTAGGCGACGCGGTAATAGCCGATCGCACCGGCATTGACGCTGAGCGGTTCAGTGCAGCGCCCGGCGGCGAGCTGCTGCCCGTCCGCAGTCAGCATCTCGCCGTGCGGCGGCTCGGCCGGCGCATCGCGGACCTGCAGGGGCACGCGCCAGCGCAGCTGCTGCGCATCCGCGCCGTCCAGCAGGAAGCGCCGCTGCGATAGCGTCAGCGTACGGGCGCCAGCCCCATCGCAGCTCGCACTGACGGTAACCAGCGGGAAACCGGGCTGCTCGGTCCAACCGGCGGCAATCGCGCCGAACTGCCTGCCCGTGGCCGCATCCAGCGCACGCCACAGATCGCCCGACGTGGCATTCGAGTAGGCATGTTCCTGCAGGAATCCGCGGATGCCCGCACGGAACGCGTCGGGCCCGGCATTGGCCTCCAGCATGCGCAGCACGCTCGCGCCCTTGTCGTAGGTGATGTCGGAGTCAAAGGCGGTCGACGCCTGCAGCTCATCGCGCACCGGGCGCTGGATCGCGTGCGAGGTCGCACGCGCATCCGCAGCCATCGCGCTTTCGCGATCCGCATCCTTCAGCAGCCAGTAATCCCACTCCGGATGGCGCAGCGCCGTCTCCCGGTCCGCCATCCATTCGGCAAAGCTCTCGTTGAGCCACAGGTCGTCCCACCAGGCCATCGTCACCAGGTCGCCGTTCCACAGGTGCGCCATCTCATGCGCCTGGGTCGCGAAGATGTCCTGCGCGTTCTGCAGTGCGCTGCCCGGCGTGAACAGCAGGATATTGTCCGCAAACGTGATCGCGCCCCAGTTCTCCATCGCACCGTCCCAGCCGCCGGGCACCGCGATGAAATCGAGCTTGGGCAGCGGGAAGCGGACCCCGAAGTACTGTTCATAGTCGGGAAGGATCAGCTCGGCGCTCTGCAGCGCTGTCGCCCCCAGCGGCTCCTGGCCGCGCATGGCCCAGACGCCGATCGCGACCCGGCCGGCGGCGCCAAGCCGCGCCGCCAGGTCACCCGTGGTGTACTCGACGAGGTAGGAAGGCATCGGCGGGGAACGCGCGAAGCGGGTCGTCGCGAGCGCGCCACGCACCTCGCGCTGCTCTACCGGCATGTTGCCGATCACCGCCCAGGCCGCCGGCTGGGTCGTGCGCAGCTCGAAGGTGGCGCGAAACGCCGGCTCGTCCCAGCAGGGGAACATGCGGCGCGCATCCGTGGATTCCATCTGCGTCGACAACAGCCGCGCGATGGCGCCGCGTGCATCCCGGTACTGCAGTACGTAAAGGCCGCGCGGGTCGCGTTCGATCACTCCGTGGAAGCGGAAACTCAAGGTGTGGCGCCCGACGGCGGCCGCCCGCGGCAGCGTCACGGTGGTCAGTTGCGCGGCATCGTCGGAGACGACTGCGCGGACGGGGTGACCGTCGAAGCGCACCTGCCCGAGGCGCTCACCGAGCGAATTGAACTGGATCGTTGCGGCCTGGGCGCGGAACTCCAGCAGCACCGATTCACGCCCGTGCGTCGTCAGCGTGGCGAGGTCCGGCACGAGATCGAGCGTATAGGCCAGCGGCCGCACGTCCCGCGGGAGCCGCCCCTGAGCGGCCACGAATTCGTTCGGCGTCGCAGCTCCCGCGGGCTGCACCAGACACAGCAGCGACAGTGCAGCCAGCAGACTCAGATGCTTGGTTGCGGACACGGCTCCCCCGGCAGATGCAATCGCGCATCATACCGGAGGAACCGCGACGCCGGGACCGGCTCAACCGCGGGCGTGGGCTGCCGCGATCTCGACCACGCGCTGTTCGTGAACCTGGCCGACCGCGCGACTGACGGCGTCCTCCCGACACTGACGCGCCAGCGCCGCGCCCCTGAGGTCGCTTTCGATCGGTGTCGGACAGACCTGCAGCGCGGCGAAGGCAATCCGCCGGTAGAGGTCGCGGGCACCGCTCTCGGTGGCCGCGGCGGCGGCGTGGTAGTGCAGGACGACAGTGGGCGCGGCGGCCGGTGCGGCGGCATGCGCGCCGATCGCAGTCGTGGCAAGGATCAGTGCGGCAGCGGCGAGCGCGGCGGTCTTCGGGGTATTCATGGTCTCTCTCCTGTGTGGTTGTTGGCGGAACCTGCGTTCCATGGGGACAAGAACACGGCTGGTGCAGAAAAGTTACGCCCATCCGGTAAGCTAGCCGCATGTGGCAGATCTATGTCCGGGTCATCCGCCTCCTCGGCGCCGAACGGCGGCTGGCGATGCTGCTTGCGGTACTGAATCTCGCGCTTGCCGCAATCCTGCTGCTCGAGCCGTGGCTGTTCGGTCACGTCATTGATGCGCTCGTCGCGCAGTCGCACCAAGCGGCCTGGAAATACATCGGTCTGTGGGCCGGGTTCGGGCTGCTCGGCATCGGCGCCGGCGTCTGGGTCTCGCTGCAGTCGGACCGCCTCGCGCACCGGCGCCGGCTGGCGGTGATCACGCAGTTCTTCGAGCATGCGGTCGCGCTGCCGCTGTCGTTCCACGGCGAACACCACACCGGACGGCTGCTGCGGATCATGCATTCCGGCAGCAGCAGCCTGTTCGGCATCTGGCTCGGCTTCCTGCGCGACCACCTGGCCACGCTGCTGTCGATCATCGTCATGATCCCGGTCGCGCTGCAGATGAACTGGAAGCTCGCGCTGCTGATGACGGTGCTGATGCTCAGCTTCATCGCGTTCAACACCTTTGCGATGCGCCGCACCGAGACGGCGCAACAGAAAGTCGAACGGCTCCACCAGGAGATCGCCGAGCGTACCGGCGACGTGCTCAGCAACGCCCAGGTGGTGCAGAGCTTCACGCGGGATGCGGCCGAGGTCGCCGACATCCGCAGGCTGTCGCAACGGGTGCTGGCCGCGCAGTATCCGGTGCTGCGCGGCTGGGCCTGGCTGTCGGTGGCGACGCGCTCGGCGAGCACGCTGACGATCGTCGGAATCTTCCTGCTTGGCGCGGCGCTGAACGGCCGTGGCGAAGTCTCGGTCGGCAACATCGTGACCTTCTCGGGATTTGCGATGACGCTGATCGGCCGCCTCGAACAGTTCGCCGGCTTCATCTCCGGACTGTTCTTCCAGACACCGGCGCTGCGCGACTTTTTCGCCGTGCTCGACACGCCCTCGCCGCTGCGCGACACGCCGGGCGCGGCGGACCTGCCGCGCGTGAGCGGCGAGGTCGTTTTCGAGGATGTCTCGTTCGACTACAGCGAGGCGCGACCGGCGCTGCGTCACCTCTCTTTCCGTGCCGCGCCCGGATCGACGATCGCGCTCGTGGGTCCCACCGGCGCCGGAAAGACCACCGCACTGTCGCTGCTGTACCGGGCCTACGATCCGGCGGCCGGCCGCATCACGATCGACGGGATCGACATCCGCAGCGTGCGCCTGAACTCGCTGCGCAGCCAGATCGCAGTCGTGTTCCAGGATCCGGGGCTGCTGTACCGCTCGATCGCCGACAACATCCGCCTCGGCAACCCGCAGGCGAGCCACGACGAGGTCGAGAAGACGGCGCGCGCCGCCGAGGCGCACGACTTCATCGTCGTCAAGCCCGATGGCTATGCGACGCTGGTCGCAGAGCGCGGCCGCTCGCTGTCGGGCGGTGAGCGCCAGCGCCTCAGCATCGCGCGGGCGATGCTGAAGGACGCACCGATCCTGATCCTCGACGAGGCGACGAGCGCGCTCGACAATGCCACCGAGGCGCGCATCCAGCGCGCGCTGCGGACCCTGACCCGGGGGCGAACGACCTTCGTCATCGCACACCGGCTCTCGACCGTGCGCGATGCGGACCAGATCCTGGTGCTGAAGGACGGCAGGCTCATCGAACAGGGTCGCTTCGACGAACTGGTGCGGCTGAACGGCGTGTTCGCGGAACTCAACAACCAGGGCCAGTTCGTCGCCGATGCGCAGGGGGAACCCGCGGAGGCTGGCGAGGGCCTGTCGCCGGCGCACGACAGTGAAATTCAGGCCTGAGCTGTAGCACAATAGGCGCATGTTCAAGGATCTGTACCTGAACCGTGTCGCGGCTGCCCTGCTGGGGATTGCCGCCGTGTGCATCCAGCCGGCGCATGCAGCCCTCGGCGGTGACGCTGCCAGCGTCGACGAAGATGCCGCAGCCGTGGCCGGCACGCACAGCGTGTCGCCGCGGCAGGGATATGACCTGCACGTCATTGCGGCCGCAGCCGGAACCCGCATCGCCGAGTTCATCGACAGTGACGGCCGGGTGTTCGCAGTGACGTGGACGGGGCCGGTCATGCCGGACCTGCGCGCGCTGCTGGGAACCCACTACGCCGCTTTCGCCGCTGCGCTCGCAGCGCAATCGCCCCGGCCGCCGCACGCGGCGCTGCGCGTCGCCACGCCGGGACTCGTCGTCGAGACGGGTGGACACATGCGCGCCGTGAGCGGCCGTGCCTACCTGCCGGGCGGGCTGCCGGCCGACATGGCGGTCAGCGATGTACGCTGAATCACGGCGCTGCGCAGCGGCGGTACGCACGGCGCTCGCCGCCGTTCTGCTCGGCCTGATCGCCGGCTGTTTCGGCGGCAAGGGCGGCCCGAGCGGCGTCACGCAGCCGCTACCGACGCTGAATGTCGTGACGATCACCGTCGATTCCGGGCCGGCCACCGCAACCGGGGCCATCAACCGCCCCTATGTAACGGTCCACGTCTGTGCCGCCGGAAGCTCGACGCAGTGCGCGAACATCGATCACGTCCTCGTGGATACCGGATCCTGGGGACTGCGGCTCGTGCGTTCGACGCTGACAGCAGCGGCGCTGACGCTCGCGCCGCAGACCGATGCGCAGGGCAATGCGCTGGAGGAATGCGCGACCTTCGGCAGTGGCCAGACTTGGGGCCCGATCGCGCGCGCCGACATCACGCTCGCCGGCGAGACTGCTGCGGGGATCCCGCTGCAGGTGCTCGACGACACCCAGTCCGGGGCGCCGGCGCCGGCAACCTGCGGCGCTTCCGGGCTGATCAACGGGGTGGCCGACTGGGCCGCAAATGGCGTGCTCGGCATCGGCGTCTTTGCGCAGGATTGCGGCATGAACTGCGCCGGCACGGGCGCGCCCCTGCCGGTTTACTACGGCTGCACCGCGGCCGGAGTCTGCACCGCCGAGAACGTCGCCGTCGCGGCCCAGGTCACGAATCCGGCCTGGGCATTTGCGACCGACAACAATGGCGTGATCGTCAGCATGGCCAACCTGCAGGACGCCAACGGCGATGCATCGGCGCAGGGCCAGCTGATTTTCGGACTGGGAACGCAGGCTGATAATGCCCTCCCGGGAACAGGCCTCCAGCTGCTGGGGGCCGATGCGAA
>Ga0302279_10000519_pt1 | contig 56076 bp, 50 predicted proteins | sample III_Bog_N3_3_FD_194541 | JGI IMG/M metagenome (GOLD analysis project Ga0302279, IMG submission 194541) | Peat permafrost microbial communities from Stordalen Mire near Abisko, Sweden - III_Bog_N3_3 | ecosystem: Environmental > Terrestrial > Soil > Wetlands > Peat | place: Sweden: Abisko... | reverse complement strand
ATGCGCGCAGGGGCCTGCAGATGTTCGAGAAGGTCGAGGTGCGCGTGCTCGGCATCGTCGAGAACATGAGCGTGCACGTCTGCACGAACTGCGGGCACGCCGAGCACATCTTCGGCCGCGGCGGCGGCGCGAGCATGGCGGCGCAGTACAATATCCCGCTGCTCGGCGAGCTGCCCCTCGACGTGCGTATCCGCGAGGAGGCCGATGGCGGGCTGCCGACCGTCGTGGCCGACCCATCGAGCGCGCGCGCGCGCGCCTACTTCACGATGGCGCGCCGCACGGCAGCCAGGCTCGCGACGCTCAACAGGGATTACTCCCGCAAGTTTCCGAACATCACCGTCGAGTCGACCTGAACACATGACCATCAAGAGTGATCGCTGGATCCGCCGCATGGCCGCAGAGCGCGGCATGATCGAGCCCTTCTCCCCGCACCAGGTACGGGTCTCGGACGCCGGCAAGATCGTCTCCTACGGGACGTCGAGCTATGGCTACGACGTGCGCTGCGCGGAGGAGTTCAAGATCTTCACGAACATCAATTCGACCATCGTCGACCCGAAGAACTTCGACGACAAGTCCTTCGTCGACTTTCGCGGGCCGGTGTGCATCATCCCGCCGAACTCGTTCGCATTGGCGCGCACGGTCGAGTTCTTCCGCATCCCGCGCAGCGTGCTGACCGTGTGCCTCGGCAAGTCCACCTATGCGCGCTGCGGGATCATCGTCAACGTCACGCCGCTGGAGCCGGAGTGGCAGGGCCACGTGACGCTTGAGTTCTCGAACACCACGCCGCTGCCGGCGAAGATCTACGCCAACGAGGGCGTGGCGCAGATGCTGTTCTTCGAGTCCGACGAGGTCTGCGAGACCTCATATGCCGACCGCGGCGGCAAGTACCAGGGCCAGCTCGGCGTGACGCTGCCAAAGGCCTGAGGCCGCGCTGCGCCCGGCCGCTGCCCTGCGTCACAGGCTGCCTAGGGTCGCGTGAGGCTGCGGATCCGCATCGCAAACTCCAGTTTGCCGCCGCGCGTGCGTTCCGCCTGCACCGGAATGTAGCCGAGGGAGGGCGCGAACCACATGCGCAGGATCCGGTCGTTCCCTTCGCGCTGGCTCGCGACGATCACCGTGTCGAGGTTGCCGAGCGCGGTGCTCAGGCGAGCGCCGCCCTCGCGCGTGTAGAGGAATTCCTTGACCTCGTCCTTGTCGATGATCGAGAACCGCGGCGGCAGGCTGTCGGACTTCAGGTCCTGCATGACCTGGATCTGGATCGCCAGCACGTCGAGCGTACGCGCCGACAGTTCGAGCTCGAGCGGCTTGCCTTCATCGGTGCCGCGTGCGCGATGCGCGTCCCAGTCGAAGGACAGGCTCACGGATTTGGACCCCTCGGTGGCCTCGTAGCGGCGCGGCCGCACGCCGTCGCTGCCGAGGTCGAACCAGCTGGTCTGCACCAGGTCGTCGCTGTAGAACATGCGGAAGATGCCGCGGGCGCTGACCCGCCAGGTGTAGACCCAGTGGTCCGGCTGCGCGTCGCGGCGCAGCTCGAGGCCGCTGGTCGCCACACCAATGCCTTTCCAGTCCGCACCGAACTGCGCCGTAAACGGCTCGAGCGGGGGAGTCGGCATGCCGGAAGCGCCGCGGACGATCCCGGCCAGCAGAACGCAGAGGACAGCCGCCGCGGGCCGGACCGTCACGCGGCCTCCGCACTATCAAGCGCCACCGGACCCTCCAGCCGCCGTCCATCCAGCCAGGCTGCGCCGTCGCTGCAGCGCAGGCGCCCCGCGCAATGCCAGCTCACCGCCAGCGGATAGAGCCGGTGTTCGACCGCCTGCACCCGGGACGCCAGGCTCGCCTCGTCGTCGCCGGCCAGTACGCGCACCCGTCCCTGCAGGATCCGCGGGCCGGCATCGAGCTCGGCAGTGACGTAGTGGACCGTGGCGCCATGCTCGCGTTCACCGGCGGCCAGTACCCGGCGGTGCGTGTGCAGGCCCGGGTAGGCCGGCAACAGCGAGGGGTGGATGTTCTGGATCCGCCCGGCGAAGCGCGTAACGAATCCGGCGGACAGGATGCGCATGAAGCCTGCCAGTACGACCAGCGCCGGCGCCTCGGCGCTGATCGCGGCGCCGAGCCGCTCCTCGAAGCCGGCGCGGTCGGCGCTGTCCCGCGGATCGATGGCCCCGGCAGGTACGCCCAGCTCACGGGCGACGCCGAGCCCCAGGGCAGCGGGCTGGTCCGACAGCACGGCCGCGACCTCGTATGGCGCAGCCGCGCGGCGCCCAGCCTCGATCAGCGCCCGCATGTTCGAACCGCGCCCGGAGATCAGCACGACGATGCGCGGGACCTGATGCGCCGGTGTCACTCGATCACGACTCCGCGACTGCCCGCCTGGACTCTGCCGATGACCCGTGCGTCCTCGCCGGCGGCGCGCAGGATCGCGAGCGTCGCCTCCGCATCCCCCGGCGCGACCTGGACGGTCATGCCGATGCCGCAGTTGAACACGCGGTGCATCTCCGCCTCGCTGACCCGCCCCTGTGCCTGCAGCCAGTCGAACAGCGCGTACCGCGGCCAGGCCGCCCGTTGCAGCACGACCTCGAGGTGCTCCGGGATCACGCGTGGGATGTTCTCGACCAGGCCGCCGCCGGTGATGTGCGCAAGGCCGTGCACCGGGACCTGCCCGAGCAGCGTCAGCAGCGGCTTCACGTAGATACGCGTCGGCGCCATCAGCCGGTCCACCAGCTGCACGCCGTCGATGTCCCGTCCGAGGTCGGCGCCGGACAGCTGGATGATCCGGCGGATCAGCGAAAAGCCGTTCGAGTGCGGACCGGAGGAGGCAAGACCGATGACCACATCGCCGGCTTCCGTGCTCGCACCATCGAGGATCCGCTCCTTCTCGACGATACCGACGCAGAAACCCGCGAGGTCGTAGTCGTCGCCCGTATACATGCCGGGCATCTCGGCGGTCTCGCCGCCGACCAGCGCGCAGCCAGCCTGGACGCAGCCCTCGGCGATGCCGGCGATGAGCCGCGCGCCGATGCCGACGTCGAGCTTGCCGGTGGCGAAGTAATCGAGGAAGAACAGCGGCTCGGCGCCCTGTACGACGACGTCGTTGACGCACATCGCGACCAGGTCGATGCCGACGGTATCGTGGCGCTGGGTGTCGATCGCAAGGCGCAGCTTGGTGCCGACGCCGTCCGTGCCCGATACCAGGACCGGTTTTCGATAGCGGTCGAGCGGTACCTCGACCAGCGCGCCGAAGCCGCCGAGGCCGCCCAGCACCTCGCGCCGCAGCGTGCGCTTCACGGCCGGCTTGATGCGCTCGACCAGTTCCTCGCCGGCATCGATGTCGACACCGGCATCGCGATACGTGACAGGCGCGGATTCAGTCATCGGATTCCTCACAGGGGTAGCTGTGGTATTTTACACGTTTACACCGGTCTGCCCCGTGATCCGTCCATGAGCTACCTGGCCCGTTCCGCTAACCCCCGCTGGCTGCCGGCACCGCTGCGCGCGGCCTCTGTGCTGCTGCTCGCCGCCTGCCTCGGCTGTGTGCAGCCTGCCGCGGCGCTGACGCGGGCCGAGCTGTATCAGGCATCGGTGCCGGCCCCGGAGCGCGGCGAGGCAGCCCAGTCGGCGGCATTCGCGCAGGCAATGCGGGTCGTGCTCGTGCGCGTCACCGGCCGGCGCACGGCCGGGGATGACGCCGCCCTCGCGCCGCTGGTCGGCGAGGCGCGCCGCTACGTACAGCAATACCGCGCCGCGCCCGACGCACAGCTGATCGTCGCCTTCGACGGCAGCGCGATCGATCGCTGGCTGGCGCAGAACGGCCAGCCGATCTGGGGTCGCGACCGGCCGGCGACCTTCGTCTGGCTGGCGGCGCCCGCGGCCGGCACACAGGCCGCCGCCGTCGTCCGCGCCGACGACACGTCGGACCTGAAGTCCGCGGTCGATGCCGAGGCGCAGCTGCGCGGCATCCCCTTGCGCTGGCCGGCCGCTGCCGACCTGATCGCCCACCACATCGACTACGCGACCGTTGCGGTCGGCGCGAATGGCCCGCTGCTGGATCTCGGCCGGCAGCTGGGTGGGGAGGGCGTGCTGATCGGCCGTCCCGGTGCCTCCGGGACGATCCAGTGGATACACCAGTTCCAGGATCATGGCGGCAGCTTTGCGGGACCGACCGAAGGCGTGGATGGCGCAGCAGACCTGTATGCGGGACTGTTCGCCGCCAGCGGCGCACCCGCGCCGGTGGATCTCGAGGTCAGTGGCGTCGGCGACGTGGCTTCCTATGCCCGGGTACAGAACATCCTCGAGTCGCTGGCGTTCGTCGCACACTTCAGCGTGCGCGCGCTGGATGCCGACCGCGTGCAGTTGCGGCTGGCGGTACGCGGCGGCGCCGCGGCGCTGCAGCGGGCGCTGGCGCTGAACGGTTCGCTGGAACCGCTGGCGATCGGCGACGGGGCGACGCTGCACTACCAGCTGCGCCAGTAGATGGAACAGCTGCCCCTGCCGGTGCGGCTGCGCGCCGATGCGCTGTTCGCCAGCTACTGGGCAGGGGCTGTCAACGGCGAGCCGGTCGCGGCGCTGCGCGCTCGGCAGCCGGACCCGGTCTGGCTGTGGGGCGCGCCCGGCACCGGTAAAACCCACCTTTTGCAGGCAGCCTGCGTCGACGCCGGCACGAGCGCTGCCGCCTACTTCCCGCTCGGCGGCGAAGCGCGGTTGCCGCCGGAAGCGCTTGCGGGATTTGCCTCGCGGGGGCTCGTCTGTGTCGACGACGTCGACCGCGTCGCCGGCGATCCTGCCTGGGAGCGCATGCTGTTCGCGCTGTGGAACGAGGCGGCGGAACTGCATACCCGGCTGGTGTTCGCCGCATCGGCGCCGCCGGCGGGACTGCCGTGGCAGCTCGCCGACTGGCGTTCGCGGGCCGCCGCGTGCGTGGTGTACCAGCTGCGGGAGCTTGACGATGCAGGGCGCATCGAGGCGCTGCGGCTGCGCGCCCTGCAGCGCGGCCTGCAGCTCCCCGCCGAGACTGCCGATTATCTGCTGCGACGGATGCCGCGCAGCTTGAGTTCGCTACTGGCGGTTCTCGACGACCTCGATGTCGCGGCGCTCGCCGCGCAGCGTCGCCTGACCGTGCCCTTCATCCGGGACGCGCTCGAGCGGTCCGCAAGAACAAGACCATAGCGCAGAACCAGGCGACGAGGAGTACGAGGCTCACCGTGGCCACGACGCGCGCGTCGCGGTTGACGAGCAGCTCGGTCAGGCCAAAGGCGAAGTAGGGCACCGCGAACAGCGTCGCCCACGCGTAGGTGTGGCGCCGCCCGAGAATCAGGCCGCGCAGCGGCGCAAGTAAAGGCAGCGCCGCAAGGGCGCACAGCGGCCACGGGTAGCCCGCCGTGATCCACGCGAGCAGACTTAGCGTGAGCGCGGCCCACAGGCCGATCGCGAGCGCGCGCAAGCCGTTCATCACGCCGGTCTCAGGCGTGAGGCGATGTCCGCAACGCGCCGGCCGAGCGATTGCGCGAGCTCGCGCTCGGTGTCGCTGAGCCTGGCAGCGCCGCTCGCGAGCGAAACATGGCTTGCGCCATAGGGGCCGCCCCCCGCTGTGCTCGTGGACAGGCCCGGTTCCGTGTAGGGCAGGCCCACCAGCAGCATCCCATGGTGCAGCAGCGGCAGCATCATTGACAGCAGCGTCGATTCCTGGCCGCCGTGCATGGTCTGCGTCGATGTGAACACGGCTGCGGGCTTGCCGGCGAGCGCGCCCGACAGCCACAGCGCGCTGGTGCCGTCGAGAAACGCCTTCAGCGGCGCCGCCATGTTGCCGAAGCGTGTGGGGCTGCCCATGACCAGGCCGGCGCATTCGAGCAGATCTTCGTGGGTGGCATAGGGTGCGCCCTCGGGCGGTACCGGCGGTGAGGCGACCTCGACGACCGCGGCTACCGGCGGCACCGTACGCAGACGCGCCTGGCACCCCGGCACGGTTTCAACGCCGCGCGCGATCTGACGCGCGAGCGCCGCCGTGCTGCCTTGGCGCGAATAATACAGAATCAGGATTTCACTCATAGGCTGTTGTCTCAGGGTCCAGACAGGCATCGGGATCGTCGTGCGGCACCAAAGCAACAGCCGCACACGGCATTCTCGCCGATCCGGCGTTTGACGTCGCGGGCGCCTGTTGTTAGTGTCAGGAGCCCTATGTTACGCAAAGCTGTACTGACTTCGCTGCTCGCCGGCCTCGTGGCCTGTGCCAGCGCACCGGTCCAGGAGATGAGCGATGCGCGTCAGGCAATCGCGGCGGCCCGCGCCGCGGGCGCAACCGCCCGCGCGCCCGACGACTTCCAGGCGGCGCAGGCCGCCATGACGCGCGCCGAGTCGCACCTGCAGCTGCATGAGTACTCGCGGGCCCGCGTCGAGGCCGTCGAGGCGAAGCGTGATGCCGCCGCGGCAATCGCACATTCGCAGCCAGCCAGCGGCTCCTGATCCCCTACAGCCGCCCGCGCCGGAGCGCGAATCACCGATCGGCGTTTCCGAGCACGTGCGCGAGCGCCTCACCCAGCGGGATTTCCGTCGCCGCCGTATCGCGCCGGTGCCGGTATTCGAGCTTGCCCGCGGCGAGCCCGCGCTCCCCGATGACGAGCCGATGCGGGATGCCGAGCAGCTCCGAGTCGGCGAACTTTACTCCCGGGCGCGCGTCCCGGTCGTCGAGCAGTACATCGACGCCGGCAGCGCCGAACTCCTCATAGAGGCGATCCGCGACCGCGCGAACCTCCGCCGACTTCTGGTAGTTGATCGGAACCAGCACGACGCGGAACGGTGCGATCGCCTCCGGCCAGATGATGCCGTTGGCGTCGTGATTCTGCTCGATGGCTGCCGCAACGACCCGGGTGACGCCGATGCCGTAGCACCCCATGTACATCGTCGTTGCCTGGCTCTGTTCATCGAGCACGGTCGCCTGCAGTGCCGCGCTGTACAGCTGACCCAGCTGGAAAATGTGTCCGACCTCGATGCCGCGCGCGATCTCGAGCGTGCCGTTGCCGGTCGGACTCGCATCGCCGGCCTGGACGTTGCGGATGTCGACGCCGTCCGCCTCCGGCAGGTCCCGGCCCCAGTTCGCACCGGTGAAATGCACTTCGCGTTCGTTCGCGCCGCAGATGAAATCGGCGAGCCGCGCCGCGGCGCGATCGACATGCAGCCTGCCCCTGAAGCCTATGGGCCCGAGGGAACCCGCCTCTGCGCCGGTTGCGGCATGGATCCGCTCCGGGCTCGACATGCGCAGCGGGCTCGCGACGCCGGGCAGCTTCTGCGCCTTGACGGCGTTCAGCTCATGATCGCCGCGGATCACGAGGGCGACGACATCGCCGTCGCTGCCGTCGACCAGCAGCGTCTTGACGCATTGTGCGGGCGTGACCCCGAGCTGGGCGCAGAGGTCGGCGATCGTGCGCACCTGCGGGGTCGCGACGCGCGCCAGGGGCTGCCCGGCGGCGGGGCGCGGCGCGGGGTCGGGCGCCGCAGTGGCCATCTCGAGGTTGGCCGCGTAGTCGTCCGCGTTCGAGAACACGATCGCGTCCTCGCCCGAATCGGCAAGCACGTGGAACTCCTGCGAGGTACTGCCGCCGATGGAGCCGCCATCGGCCTGCACTGCACGGAACTTCAGTCCCAGACGCGTGAAGATGCGCACGTAGGCGTCGTACATCGCGCGGTAGCCCTCGCGCAGGCTCGCCTCGTCGATGTGGAATGAATAGGCGTCCTTCATCAGGAACTCGCGCGCCCGCATCACGCCGAAGCGCGGACGGATCTCGTCGCGGAACTTGAACTGGATCTGGTAGAAGTTCACCGGCAGCTGCCGGTAGCTGCGCAGCTCGCGCCGCGCGATGTCGGTTATCACCTCTTCGTGCGTCGGACCGTACGCGAACTCACGCTCGTGGCGGTCCTTGAAGCGAAGCAGTTCGGGACCGTACTTGGCCCAGCGGCCGGACTCCTTCCACAGCTCCGCCGGCTGGATCGTGGGCATGCACAGCTCGAAGGCGCCGGCGCGGTCCATCTCCTCGCGGATGATCCGCTCGACCTTCTTCAGCGTCCGCAGGCCCAGCGGCATCCACGTGTACAGGCCCGCCGCGAGGCGGCGGATCATGCCGGATCGCAGCATGAGCTGGTGACTGACGACCTCCGCGTCGGAGGGCACTTCCTTGACGGTGGAAACCGGGTATCTGGATAGGCGCATAGGGGCGATATCTTACATCAGGCCCCCTGTTATCATGGCAACTCATGAACGAAGCTGAACAAGAACGACCGCGCCAGCGGCGGGTCTACTGGCTGCCGAACCTGCTCACGACCGGAGCGCTGTTCGCCGGCTTCTACGCCGTCGTGGCCGCGATCGACTGGAAGTTCGAGAACGCCGGCGTCGCCGTGTTCGTCGCGATGATCTTCGACGGCCTCGACGGCCGCGTTGCGCGCTGGACGCATACCGAGAGCGCGTTCGGCAAGGAATACGACAGTCTCTCCGACATGGTCTCCTTCGGTCTTGCCCCGGCGATCGTTACCTATCAGTGGGGTGTCGCGCGCATCGCCGAGTACGGCCCGCTGTGGCGCCGGGTCGGCTGGCTGGTGTGCTTCTTCTACGCGGCGGCGGCGGCGCTGCGCCTCGCGCGCTTCAACTCGCGCGTCGCGACGGCCGACAAGCATTACTTCGAGGGGCTGCCGAGCCCGTCCGCGGCCGGCGTCGTCGCCGCCTTCGTGTGGGTGGCCAGTTCGCAGACGACGATCGGCCTGCCGGGGCTGGTGCTCGCGTTCGTCGTCACGGCGATCGCCGGCGCGCTGATGATCAGCAGCTTCCCCTTCAACAGCTTCAAGGCGGTCAACCTGACGGCGCGCGTACGCTTCACGCACATCCTGCTGGTGCCGCTGGCCTTCGTGGCCGTGGCGTCCCACCCGCCGATCGCCCTGCTGTCGATCTTCGGCGCGTACGCCGCATCGGCACCGCTGCTGTGGGCGTGGCGCAAGCTGCGGCGCCGCTCGCGCCCGGCTCCGGTGCGTCCATGAAGGCGGCGTGCCGTCAGGCATACCTTGACGCACTCGGGATCGAGTCCTGGGTGCCGCGCGGCGCGCCGGTTGCCCGGGCAACGGCCGCGGCAATCGCGCCCGGCGCAGACTGGGGCTCGCTCGAGGCTCAGGTCGCCGCCTGCACGCGCTGTCCGTTGTGCGAGACGCGGACACGGACCGTATTCGGCGTCGGCGACCGCGGCGCCGACTGGCTCGTGGTCGGCGAGGCACCGGGTGCGGATGAGGACCGGCAGGGCGAGCCGTTCGTCGGTCGCGCCGGCCAGCTGCTGAACGCCATGCTGCAGGCGATCGGACTCGCCCGCACCGAGGTCTTCATCGCGAACATCCTGAAGTGCCGGCCGCCCGGCAACCGCAATCCGCTCGAGGCCGAGGTCAGCGCCTGCCTGCCGTACCTCGAGGCGCAGATCGCGCTGCTGCGGCCGCGGATCATCCTGGTCGTCGGCCGCATTGCCGCCCAGGCGCTGCTGCGCACCGACGCCGCGCTTGCAAGGTTGCGCCAGGCCGTGCATGCCTATGGCCCGGACGGGATTCCGCTGGTCGTGACCTACCATCCGGCCTACCTGCTGCGCGAGCCGCAGGAGAAGCGCAAGGCATGGGAGGACCTGCGGTTCGCCCGCGGGGTGCACGCGCGTGTCTAGCGTCAAGCGCGAAGCGGCTTTGCCCGAGGTCGCTATCCGTGCCATGCACGAGTTCGACGTGCCCGTCGTGATCGCTATCGAGCGCGCCGGCTACCAGTTCCCGTGGAGCGAGGGGATCTTCCGCGATTGCCTGCGGGTCGGCTACGTCTGCCGCGTCGTCGATGTCGGCGGCGTGCTGGCCGGTTACGGCATCATGTCGGTCGGCGCCGGTGAGGCGCACATTCTCAATGTCTGCATCAGCGACGAATACCGCTGCCGCGGGCTCGGCCGCAAGTTGATGCTGTACCTGATGCAGCGGGCGCGCGCGCTCGGCATGGACGAGGCATTCCTGGAGGTGCGTCCGTCGAACATGATCGCGAGCCGCCTCTATCATTCGCTCGGCTTCGCGCAGATCGGCGTGCGCCGCGGCTATTACCAGGCCGTGACCGGCCGCGAGGACGCCTGCGTCCTGCGCTGCTCGCTCGCGACCAACCCCCTGGCGGCAAGTCCACAGTGAACGCTACCTCGACGGATATCAGGCGCGAGATCGAGCGCCGTCGCACCTTTGCGATCATCTCCCACCCCGACGCCGGCAAGACCACGCTGACCGAGAAGCTGTTGCTGTTCGGCGGCGCGATCCAGATGGCAGGCACCGTCAAGGGTCGCAAGGCGACGCGCCACGCGACCTCGGACTGGATGGCGCTCGAGCAGCAGCGCGGCATCTCGGTGACCTCCTCGGTGATGCAGTTTCCTTACGAGGGCTGCATCGTCAACCTGCTGGACACGCCGGGCCACGAGGACTTCTCCGAGGATACCTACCGCACGCTGACGGCGGTGGACTCGGCGCTGATGGTCATCGACTGCGCGAAGGGCGTCGAGGAACGCACGATCAAGCTGATGGAGGTGACCCGGCTGCGCGACACGCCGATCATGACCTTCATCAACAAGCTCGACCGCGACGGCCGCTCGCCGATCGAGCTGCTCGACGAGGTCGAGTCGGTGCTGAAGATCCAGTGCACGCCGGTGACCTGGCCGATCGGCATGGGCCGCGACCTGCTGGGCGTCTACCACCTGCTCGACGACAAGATCCATGTCTACGTGCCGGTCGAGAAGGGGCGCGCCGGCAGCCATGAGACGATCGACGGTCTGGCGAGCGACGCGGCGCGCGAATTCCTTGGCGAGCGCTACGCCGCATTCGTCGAGGAAGTGGAACTCGTGCGCGGCGCGAGTCCCGTGTTCGACATGGCGAAGTACCGTGCTGCGCGCCAGACGCCCGTGTTCTTCGGCTCAGCGGTCAACAACTTCGGCGTGCGTGAGCTGCTCTCCGCCTTTGTCCGTCACTCGCCGGGCCCGCAGGCGCGCCCGACCCTGCAGCGCAGCGTCCAGGCGACCGAGGAGAAGCTCACCGGCTTCGTGTTCAAGATCCAGGCGAATATGGACCCGGGGCATCGCGACCGCATCGCCTTCATGCGCCTGTGCTCGGGCCGCTACAGCCGTGGCATGCGCTTGCGCCACGTGCGCCTCGCCAAGGAGGTGCGCATCGCCGATGCGCTGACGTTCCTTGCCGCCGACCGCAGCCAGGCCGAGGAGGCCTATGCGGGCGACATCATCGGCCTGCACAACCACGGCACGATCAACATCGGGGACACCTTCACCGAGGGCGAACAGCTGAACTTCACCGGCGTGCCGAATTTCGCCCCGGAGCTGTTCCGGCGTGCGCAGCTGAAGGATCCGCTGCGCATGAAGGCGCTGCAGAAGGGGCTCTCGCAGCTGTGCGAGGAGGGCGCCACCCAGCTGTTCAAGCCGCTGCGCAACAACGATCTCATTCTCGGTGCAATCGGCCAGCTGCAGTTCGAGGTGGTCGCGTTCCGTCTGCAGGACGAATACAGCGTGCAATGCGTGTTCGAGCCCATCAATGTCGCGCTCGCCCGCTGGGTTCGCTGCAGCGACGAGAAGAAGCTCGCGGAGTTCCGCACCCGGGCCTACGACAACCTGAGCGTCGACCATGGCGGCGAGCTGGTCTATCTCGCGCCGACCCGCGTCAACCTGAGCCTGACCGAGGAGCGCTGGCCAGGCATCGAGTTCCAGTCGACGCGCGAGAACCTGGCACCGTAACGGGGCGCGCCGCGCGCGGCCGCACCATGACAGGGCGACCAGGATCCGTGCACGGACCGCATTTTCGCGCGGGAAAGCAGCGCTATACTGCCGCAGGACACCCCGGGAGCCTGCTTGTCAATCCACGTCGCGCTGAACCACCTGACCCACTACCGCTACGACCGGCTCGTGGCCTTGAGCCCGCAGATCGTTCGCCTGCGACCGGCGCCGCATTGCCGGACACGGATCCTCGCCTACTCGCTGAAGATCCTGCCGGAGCCGCATTTCATCAACTGGCAGCAGGATCCGCAGTCCAACTACATGGCGCGGCTCGTCTTCCCGGAGCGTACCCGCGAGTTCCGCATCGAAGTCGATCTCGTCGCCGAGATGGCGGTGTTCAATCCCTTCGATTTCTTTCTCGAGCCTTCAGCCGAAGAGTTTCCCTTCACCTACTCGGCGCCCGAGCGGCGCGAGCTGGTCACGAACCTGGTCAAGGCGCCGGCAACGCCGCTCGTTGCCGCATTCCTCGCCAGCGTCTCGCGCGAGTCGCGCCGCACGATCGACTTCCTGGTCGAGATCAACCAGCGGCTGGCCCGCGAGATCCGCTACCTGATCCGGCTGGAGCCCGGGGTGCAGCTGCCGGAGGAGACGCTGCAGAAGGGCTCCGGCTCCTGCCGTGACTCGGCGGCACTGCTGGTTCACCTGCTGCGCCACCTGGGGCTCGCAGCGCGCTTCGTCTCCGGATACCTGATCCAGCTGGTGCCGGACGTAAAGCCGCTCGACGGACCCGCAGGTCCTGCGGAGGATTTCACCGACCTGCACGCCTGGTGCGAGGTCTACCTGCCGGGCGCAGGCTGGGTCGGGCTCGATCCGACCTCCGGGCTGCTGGCCGGGGAAGGTCATATTCCGCTCGCCTGTACGCCGGAGCCGGGTTCGGCGGCACCGGTCACCGGCGCCGTGGACGAGTGCGAAACCGTCTTCGAACACCACATGAGCGTGCGGCGTATCTGGGAAGCCCCGCGGCACTCCAGGCCCTACACGGACGCACAGTGGGCGGCGATCGAGGCCGGTGGCCATGCGGTCGATGCGGCGCTGCGCGCCGCGGACGTGCGCCTGACGATGGGCGGTGAGCCGACCTTCGTCGCCGAGGATGACCCGGACGGCGATGAGTGGAACACGGCGGCGATGGGCCCGAACAAGCGCCGCTATGCCGCCGAGATCTTCCATCGCCTGAGGGCACGCTACGCACCCCAGGGACTGGCGCATTTCGGCCAGGGCAAGTGGTACCCGGGCGAGCAGCTGCCGCGCTGGTCGCTGAACTGCTTCTGGCGCAGGGATGGAGAGCCGCTGTGGCGCAATCCGCAGCTGATCGCCGACGAGGCGGGCGGGCGCGAGGCGAGCGTGACCCTGAGCCGGCTGTTCCTCGAACAGGTCGCGCGCCAGATCGGCTTCGACACGCAGTACGTTTTCGCAGGATTCGAGGATGCGTTCTACTACCTGTGGCGCGAGCGCCGCCTGCCGGAGAACGTCGATCCCTTCCAGTCGCGCCTCGAGGACCCGCTGGAACGTGCGCGCCTGGCGCGCATCTTCGAGCGCGGCCTCGACGAGCCGGTCGGCTACGTACTGCCGGTCGCGCGTGCGGCCGACGGACGACGCTGGCAGACCGGGCCCTGGTTCCTGCGCAGCGAACGCTGTTACCTGGTTCCCGGCGACTCGCCGCTGGGCTATCGCCTGCCGCTCGATTCCCAGCCCTGGACCGCGAGCGGCGACTACCCGTTCATCCATGCACCGGACCCGACGCGCGAGTTTCCGGCGCTGCGCAGCGCTGCCGACATCCGCAGCCAGTTCCGCGAGCGCCCCGCGCCACCGCTGATCGTGGACCTGCGGCCGGCGCCGCAGGAATCGGCCGCCGCGCTGACGCGCACGTCGATGTGCGCCGAGGCGCGCGACGGCGTGCTGTACGTGTTCATGCCGCCGGTGCGTGAGCTGGAGGATTATCTGGAGCTGCTCGCCGCGGTCGAGACTGCTGCGGAGACGCTGGGTCAACCGGTCATTATCGAGGGCTACGAACCGCCGCGCGATCCGCGGCTGCAGAGCTTCCGCGTGACCCCGGATCCCGGCGTCATCGAGGTCAACGTGCAGCCGTCGGCAAGCTGGGACGAACTGGTCGAGCGGACGACCTTCCTCTACCAGGCAGCACACGAGTCGAAACTGCGTGCCGAAAAGTTCATGCTCGATGGTCGCCATACCGGCACCGGCGGCGGCAACCATGTCGTGCTCGGCGGCCCGACGACGGTCGACTCGCCGCTGCTGCGGCGCCCGGACCTGCTGCGCAGCCTCGTCAGCTACTGGCATGACCATCCGTCGCTGTCCTACCTGTTCTCCGGCCTGTTCATCGGGCCCACCTCGCAGGCGCCGCGCGTCGACGAGGCACGCAACGATGCGCTGAACGAGCTGGAGATCGCCTTCCGGCAGTTTCCCGCCGCGGGCTCCCCCGTGCAGCCGTGGCTCGTTGATCGCCTGCTGCGGAACCTTCTGACCGATGTGACCGGCAATACCCACCGCGCCGAGTTCTGCATCGACAAGCTGTATTCGCCGGACGGCGCAACGGGACGCCTGGGGCTGCTCGAGCTGCGTGCGTTCGAGATGCCGCCGCACGCGCGCATGAACCTGACGCAGCAGCTGCTGCTGCGCGCGCTGGTGGCGCGCTTCTGGCAGGCGCCGTACGCGCCCGCGCGGCTGACGCGCTGGGGCACCGAGCTGCACGACCGGTTCATGCTCCCGTATTTCGTCGAACAGGATTTCAACGACGTCATCGAGTCGACGCGCGCGGCGGGTTTCCCGCTCGAGGAGTCGTGGTTCGCGCCGCATTTCGGCTTCCGTTTCCCGGTCCATGGAGAGTTCGCGACGCGCGGCATGGAACTCGAGCTGCGCCAGGCGCTCGAGCCCTGGCACGTGATGGGCGAGGAGGGCGCGCCCGGCGGCACCGTGCGCTACGTCGACTCGTCCGTGGAGCGGCTGCAGGTCCGCGTCAGCGGACTGCCGCCGGACCGTTACATCGTCGCCTGCAACGGCCGGCGCGTGCCGCTGCGGCCCACGGGCCAGGTCGGTGAATTCGTCGGCGCGGTCCGCTACCGCGCCTGGCAGCCGCCGTCCGCGCTGCATCCGACGATCGGCATCCATGCGCCGCTGACCTTCGACCTGTACGACAGCTGGATGCAGCGCTCGGCGGGCGGCTGCCAGTATCACGTGACGCATCCCGGGGGACGCAGCAACGAGGACTTCCCGGTCAATGCACTGGAGGCGGAGAGCCGGCGTCTCGCGCGTTATTTCCGCAGCGGACACACACCGGATGCATTGCAGGTGCCGGCAGAAGACCTGAATGCCGAGTTTCCGTTTACGCTGGACCTGCGCAAGTGAGCCAGCCCTATGCGCGCCTCGATACCTACCGCAGCGACGCGCAGCGTTACGACGAGCTTCTCGAGGCCGACGGCAGCGTTCGCGGGCACTGGCGCCCGCTGATCGAGCGGCTGGTCCGCGGCGATGCGCAGGCGGTGCGTCGCGGTGTCGATATCGCGCGGCGGCTGATCGTGGAGAATGGCGTCACCTACAATGTCTACGCCGACCCGCAGGGCCGCGACAGGCCCTGGGCGCTCGATCCGCTGCCGCTGCTGCTGACCGCGCTGGAGTGGCAGGAAATCGAGCGCGGCGTGATCCAGCGCGCGCAGGTGCTCGACGCAATGCTCGCCGACCTCTACGGTCCGCAGCGCCTGCTGGCGGCGGGTGTGGTGCCGCCGCAGCTGCCCTTCGGTCACCCTAACTTCCTGTGGCCCTGCCAGCACTTTGCGCCGCGCGACGGGCGCTGGCTGCACGTCTATGGCGTCGACATCTCGCGCTCTGCGGATGGCCGCTGGTGGGCGCTCGCCGATCGCACGCAGACCCCGTCCGGGATGGGTTATGCGCTCGAGAACCGGCAGATCGTCACGCGCATCTTCCCGGAGCTCGCCGGCGACCTGCGCGCGCGCCCGCTGGGCGGCTTTTTCGGGGCGCTGCGCGACTACCTGCTGGGTCAGGCGCCGGCCGGCGAGGGAGCGCTCGCGGTGGTGCTGACCCCGGGGCCGTTCAACGAGACCTACTTCGAACACGCCTACCTCGCGCGCCAGCTCGGGCTGCCGCTGGTCGAGGGCCAGGACCTGACGGTTCGCCAGGAGATGGTGTACCTGAAGACGCTCGGTGGCCTGCATCGTGTCCACGCGATCCTGCGCCGCCTCGACGACGACTTCTGCGATCCGGTCGAACTGCGCGCCGACTCGGCGCTGGGCGTGCCCGGCCTGCTCAGCGCGGTGCGCGCGGGCAACGTGCTCGTGGCCAATGCTCTGGGCTCGGGCGTGCTGGAGTCGGCGGCGTGGATGGGCTTCATGCCGGCCGCCTCGCAGCGACTGCTGGGGGAGCCGCTGGCGCTGCCGTCGGTCGCGACGTGGTGGTGCGGCGAGCCGGCGGCGCTCGACTTCGTGCTCCGGAACCTCGATCGTCTGGTGATCAAGCCGAGCTTTCCGAACCAGCGTTTCGACGCGGTGTTCGGGCGCGATCTCGACGCTGCGGCCCGGGCCGATCTGCTCGCGCGCATCCAGGCGCGGCCCTACGGCTACGTCGCGCAGGAACGCCTTGCGTTCTCGCAGGCGCCGGTGTGGCGAGTCGGCGCGGTGCCGGGCATCGCGGCGCGCGCGCTCGGTATCCGCGTGTATGCGATCGCGACGCCGTCGGGCTACCGGGTCATGCCGGGCGGCCTTGCGCGCATCGCGTCCGACGAGGCGGTCGACGTCGTCTCGATGCAGCGCGGCGGCGGCAGCAAGGATGTCTGGGTCCTCGCGCCGCGCAGCGGCGGCGGCGAGGAGGCGCCGGAAGCGGGCGACGCGCGCGGGCAGGGCCGGCATGACGAGCTGCCGTCGCGACTCGTCGAGAACCTGTTCTGGCTGGGACGTTACAGCGAACGCTGTGAATGCAAGGCGCGGCTGCTGCGTGCGACGCTGGCCGCGCGCGCGAACTCTGTGCTGTGGCCGGTCACGGTCGAAGCCTGCCGTCACTTCGGTGTCGTCATGCGCGATGAGGAGCCGCTGGCGCTGGACAACCCGCTTGGCCTGGGCGCCGACCTGCAGCGCCTTGCCGCGTGCGCAGCGCAGGTCCGCAGCCGCCTCTCGGCCGAGAACTGGCGCGCGGTCGGCGTGCTGCAACGGGAATTCGCCGAGGCCGCGACTGCGGGTGAGGATGACCGCGAGACGCTTGACCGGATGCTCCTGTCGCTGGCGGGGCTCGCCGGCTTCGCGATGGACGATATGACTCAGGACGACGGCTGGCGTTTCCTGATGCTCGGTCGCCGCCTCGAGCGACTGCAGTTCCTGGCCGAGCTGCTGGGTCGATTTCTGGGACGTGCCGCAATGCCGACGCAGCCGGATCTCGAGTGGCTGCTGGACATCGGCGACAGCACGATCACCTACCGGACGCGCTACCAGACCTCGCCGCAGCTGCGCGCGACGATCGAGCTGCTGGTCTTCGATGCCGCCAATCCGCGCGCGCTCGCCTTCCAGTGGCAGTCGATCCACCGTGCGCTCGTGCAGCTGTGCGCAACGCTCGGCGGGACGCCGGAAGATGCGCTGCTGGAGCCGATTGCCGCGCTCGAGGCGCTGGAGTTCAGCCTGGTCGATGCCGGCACGACCGGTACGACGGCCTCGCGACAGCGCATCGGCGAGCAGCTGCTCGGCCTCGCAGCCTCGGCGGGACGCCTCTCCGACCGCCTGTCGCTGCGGCACTTCTCGCTGATCGACGCGCAGCTGCGGATGGTGGCCGCATGAACGACCTGCGCCGCTACCAGGTCCGGCACGAGACCGTCTACGCGTACGGCGGCGAGGTGGCGCATTCGCACCAGCTGCTGCACCTCACGCCGCGTGCGCTGACGCACCAGTCCTGCAGCGCGCATCGTATCCTGCTCGATCCCGAGCCCACGGTGCGCCGCGAGAGCCTCGACGCGTTCGGGAATCCGGTGACGCGCCTCGAGTACGATCGTCCGCACGAGCGTCTCGAGGTCGTCTCCGAGGCGACCGTACAGCTCGAGACACTGCCGCCGGCCGATGCTGCCTGCAGCGAGACCTGGGAAGAGGTCTGCCGCTCGCTCGATTACAGCGGCGCGCCGCTGCCGCCCGACCATCTCGACGCTGCGCGTTACCGGGCAGAATCCCCCTACGTGCGGATCAAGCAGCGCTTCGGCGAATATGCAGCCGACTGTTTCGCGCCTGACCTGCCGCTCGCGCTGTGCGCGGAGTCACTGATGCGCAAGGTACATCGCGAATTCAGCTACGCGCCAGGCGCAACGGACATCACCACCTCCGGGCTCGACGCCTTCGAAGCACGCCGCGGCGTCTGCCAGGACTTCGCCCACGTCATGCTCGCCTGCCTGCGCACGCAGGGCGTCGCCGCGCGCTACGTCAGCGGCTACCTGCGCACGCAGCCGCCGGCGGGCAGCGACCCGGGGCTCGTCGGGGCCGATGCCTCGCATGCCTGGGTGTCGGTGTTCTGCCCGCCGCTCGGCTGGATCGACCTGGACCCGACCAACGATGTGCGCGGCGGTGCCGACCACATCACGGTCGCCTGGGGCCGTGATTTCGGCGACGTCTCACCGCTGCGCGGTGTCATCGTCGGCGGCGGTCGGCACCACCTTTCGGTGCGCGTCTCGGTGCTGCCCGGCTAGGGCTGCTTGACGAGCACGTAGACGTCGGTCCGGTCGTGCAGCGTATCGTTGTCGGATACGATCAGCTTCCTGCCGTCGGCGGAGACGCGGATCGCGATGACGTCGGACACCTTGCCGTCGTGACGGTCGGTCTCCTCGATCTCGCGCGGTCCGACGCGCTTCAGCGCAATAGTCGTGTTGCCGGCATCGCCCAGCAGCGGAACTTCCTTGCTGTCGAATTTCGCCTCGTAGCTCTGCCCGGTCGGGTTGCTCATCTTCATGCCGTCGGCCGTCTCGAGGTAGCTCACCAGCGCGCCCGCGTCGCTGATCGACTTGACGGCGTCGAACTGCCAGATCCCGGAGACAGCATGCGCGCCCGCAGGCCCGTTGGCGGCGACGCCGGCACCACGCTTGAACGTGTTCTCGCCGGTCACGGCCTGCGTGCCTGACTGGTCGGTCCATTTCAAAGTCAGCGTATTGTGGTCCGCCGAGACCGTGTCGGTATTGTCAAACATCACCTTGCCGGCCTTCTTGTAGGTCAGGCGCACCGTGGTGTCGCTGACGACCTTGACCGCGATCGTGTCGTAATACGGGTGTCCGCTGACCGGCTGGTCGCTGCCGTCGGCCTTGATGCGGACCTTCGGTGCGCAGCTGCCGCAATCATAGACACCCATGTTGATCGACCAGACTTCCGGCTTGGTCGCGAACTGCGTCGCGTCGGGCTGGACTTTCCAGGTGCCGTCGAAGGGCCCCGCTAATGCGGCCACAGGTAACACTGCCAGCAAGGCAAACAGAATCTTCATGGTATGCACTCCCCGGTGACGTTGCGTATTGCTTGTTATTTCTGCTCAGAATCGCGGCCCGGCCGGGGCAGGCTCGTCCTTGAGGGGTGCGTCCGGCCAAGCCGTCACCGGCCCATGATATCAGCGTTGCTGCGGGGCGCGAAATGCCTGCAGGTCGCGGGCCAGTGCGCGCGCGGCGGGGCTGTCGGTCGCCGCGGCGCCATAGCGCAGGTCGGAATAGCGGCGCAACAGCCCGCGGATTCCGGCAGCGAGGTCCGGCCGCGCGCGCGCAATGCGCTCGGCATAGTCTTCAGCGCCCTCGTGTACCGCGCGCGGCAGGCCCGCCCCGGCCAGCCGCCGGCAAAGGCCCGCATAGGCGCGCACCAGTGCGTCACGCGATGCGGGGGAGACGTCGCGCCGGACCTGCCAGCTGAGCCAGCCGAACACCAGGCTGATCGCGATCCCGACCAGGAGCGCGAGTTTGCCGGCGTCGGGTGCCGGGATGTCGAGCCGTTCCAGCAGCGACTGCTGCGCGCTCTGGTCGAACTGCAGGATCCGCTCGCGCCAGATCTGTCGCAGTGCATCAACGCGCAAGGCAAGGTCGGCGAGCCAGGAGCCGCGTCCGCGCAGTGTGACGCCGAGCATCGCGGTCGCGCCGTCATCCCGCTGTTGCGTCTCGACGCGCGCACTCGCGATCGCCGCCGTCGGGTCGATCCGCAGCCAGCCGCCGCCCTCGAACCAGACCTCGACCCACGCGTGCGCGTCGCTCTGTCGCACGATCCAGTAATCGCCATACGGATTTTCGTTGCCGCCCAGATAGCCGGTCACGACGCGGGCGGGGATTCCCGCCGCGCGCATGATGACCGCGAACGCCGACGCGTAATGGCCACAGAAGCCGCGCTTCGAGTCGAACAGGAAATCATCGACCGGGTTGTCGCCGAGGCGCGGCGGCGTCAGCGTGTAGAAAAAGGCCTCGGTGTGCAGCATGCCGAGGACTGCGGCCACGAAATCGCGCGCTTCAGGGTGCTGGGCGCGCAGCCGCTGCGCGAGCGCGGCGGTACGCGGGTTCGAACCCGGTGGCAGCTGCAGCGCGCGCCGTTGCCGGTTGCGGTCCGGCGCCTCCGGGATCACTCCGCCCGCGACCGAGGTCATCGTCACGTCGAGCGGCTGCGACACCGGGTCGCTGCGCTCCAGCACGCCGGTGTCGCTGAGCCGGGCGTGCGGCAGGTCCCAGCGCACAGCCCGGTCGAGCGCATATATCCAGTGCTGCTGATAGGGCTCCAGGCCGATCGTGTACGTGTAGGCCGGCGCGGTCACCGGCAGGGGCGCCTGCGCGTCGCTTCCCGGCCGCGCCCGCTCGCTGCGGCGCCAGATGCGGCCGGTGAACTCCTCGAGGACCGGTCCGCGCCAATAGCGCTGGCGCGGGGGCGGGACGGCGCCGGTGAAATGCACGCGGAACGCGATGTCGTCCGAGAGCACGAGCTTGGAGATGTCGCCGGGGTCCATCGTGTCCGACAATCCCGTGGTGGCGGCGCCGCTGTCCTCGGCTACGGACCACAGGGGCTCGGTGAGGCGCGGGAACAGCAGCCACAGGAACAGCGCCAGCGGCAGTGCGTGCAGCAACAATCGCGCGGAGGCGCGCAGTGCGCCGCGCCAGCCGGGCCCCGGCTCGGCGACGGTGAGCTGCATCAGGGTGGCAGTCGCGAGCCAGCACACTCCGATCAGGTAGGCGAGCAGCCAGAAAGACTCACTGCGCAGCAGCGCGGCGAGCGCGAGGAAGTATACGATCATGACGATCACGCGGATGTCGCGGGTGCGCTGCGTCTCCAGCAGCTTCAGCCCCGCCATCAGGCACAGCAGCGAGGTACCCGCGGTGATGCCGTTGAAGGTGTGAAAGCGCAGCAGCAGCGTGGCGATCGCGGCGACCGCGGCCAGCAGCGTCAGCGTCTTCGGCGGCGCGCCCCGGCCGAGCACGGCGAGAGCGAGCCGCACGCTGCCGGCCAGCAGCGCGGCGACCGGCACCCAGACCGGCAGCGCCTCGAGGTTCGCGGCGGTCGCGAGCACGAGGCAACCCACGGCCCAGCCGAGGCGCTGCACGGTGACCGTGCCGTCGCTCATGCGCCGGGCTCCTGCACAAAGGCGGCGAGGGCGCGCAGGCAGGCGGTGCGATGCGCGCCGAGCTGCCCGACTGCCAGTTCCAGCCCGGGCAGGCGCAGTCCATAAGGCTGTCCGGCTGCCTCGCTGTCGAGGATCCAGCGGCATAGCTGCGACAGCCGCGCCTCGCCGCTCAATCCCGGCAGCGCAGCGTATTCCAGCCACACGGGGCTGCCCGAGGCATCCACGTAGGTGCGCACGGCGGCCGGCTGGCCGCGCGCGAGCGTCTTCCATGCCAGATGCTTCAGCGGAATGCCCGGGGTGTAGGGACTGAGTCCGGCGAAATCGTCGTCGCCGCGCCGGCCGGACTGCGCGCGCTCCCCGTGCAGCGCCGCCGACGCCGGCGGCAGGCTGCTGCCGCCGGGCCGAGGCGCGACGTGGACGCGGATCGGTGCCTGGACATAGGTCCAGGCGCGGAACCAGCCCAGCGGCCAGCGCGTCGCGAGTTCGCACTGGCGCAGGTCGAGGACGCCGCGCACCGGAGTGGGCAACGCGACCTCGAGCTTGCGCGCCGCGCCGCCGGCGACAGCGGTGACGACCTCGGCACCGTCGCCGCAGCGCACCTCGATGTCGTGCCGCGCGGCGGCGGAATCGTTCAGCAGCACGAACCCGATCGGCGCGCTGGCGCCGGCCATGCCGTCCGCGTCGAGGCCGATGTCGACCTTGAGCCCGAGCAGGTTGCGGTGGCAGTGATGCATGGCAGTCATCGCGATGCTGGCCATCAGGAAGCCGAATGCGAGCCCGAGGTTGCTGTTGTAGTTCAACCCGGCGAGCAGCATGGCGACGACCATGACCCCGAGCACGAGGCCGGAACCGGTCGGCAGGATGTAGATGCGGCGCAGCTGTACGGTCAGCGGCAGCGTGTCGATGCCGTGACGCCGGCCCGCCCATGTGCGCAGGCGCCAGGCAGCGGCGAGGCGCAGCCGCTTCAAGGGATCGGCACGGCCTCGAGCAGCCGCGCCGAGGTGCCGCGCCCCCCGGCGTCTTCGCGCAGCCGGTGTTCGACGACCGCCGCGAACACGGCCTGGACGTGTTCCGGGATCACTGCGCCGCGACCCTCCACGAGTGCCCACGCGCGCGCCGCGCGCACCAGGCCGATCGCGGCGCGCGGCGACAGCCCATGGCGGATATCCAGCTGGTTGCGCGACTGTGCGACCAGCGCCTGTACATAGTCGAGCAGTGCCGGCGCGACCTGTACCGTGAGGACGGCCGCCTGCAGCTCGCGCAGGCTTGCGGCATCGAGGATCGGGGGCAGGGCGGCGACCATGTCGCGCCGGTCGACGCCGCCCAGCAGTTCGCGCTCCTCCGCGGGCGCCGGGTAGCCCAGGTGGACGCGCATCAGGAACCGGTCGAGCTGGGATTCCGGCAGCGGGAACGTGCCTGCCTGGTCCAGCGGATTCTGCGTTGCAATCACGAAAAACGGTTCCGGCAGCGGCATCGAACGGCCATCGAGCGTCACCTGATGTTCCTCCATCGCCTCGAGCAGCGCACTCTGTGCCTTCGGCGAGGCGCGGTTGATCTCGTCGGCGAGCACCAGCTGCGCGAAGATCGGACCCTGCTGGAAGCGGAATTCGCCGCTGTTGCGGTCGTAGATCGTCACGCCCAGCACGTCCGACGGCAACAGGTCGCTGGTGAACTGGATGCGCTGCAGGCTGAGGCCGAGGGTCTTCGCGATGGCATGCGCGAGCAGCGTCTTGCCGACCCCCGGGACGTCCTCGATCAGCAGGTGGCCGCGGGCGAGCAGGCAGGCGAGGCTGAGGCGCAGCTGGCGTGGCTTGCCGAGGATCACCAGGTCGAGCTGTGCGATGACCGCGCGGATGCGCTCCGCCGCGGCGCTCATGGTCCCAGCAGCTTGCGGACGCGGTCCGCCTGCGCGTTCAGCTGCCGCGTCCCGGCGCGCAGCTCGGCAAGGCGCTGCGTATCCTTGGCGATGATGTCGGCGGGCGCGTTCGCCGTGAACTTCGGATCGCCGAGCTTTGCCTGGAGCTTTGCGATGTCCTGTTCATCCTTGCGCTGGCGGCGCGCGAGGCGTTCCAGTTCCGCCTGCGGGTCGATCAGGCCTGCCATCGGCACGAGGATTTCGAGCGTGCCCTGCAGCGCGACCGCCGAGATCGGCCCTGACTCGCCTGCGGCCAGAATGTCCAGGGTGCCAATCCCGGCCAGGCGCGCGAGCAGCCCGCGATTGCGCTGCAGGTACTCCAGGTCCTGCGCCGCCGGCTGGCGCAGCAGCACGTCGATGCGCCGTCCCGGGGCGATGTCCATCTCGCCGCGGATCTGGCGCACACCGAGGATGAAGCCCTGCACCCACTGCATCTCGCGTTCCGCGGCCGCATCCTCCGCCAGCGCGTCGACCTCCGGGAACGGCGCGCGCATGATCGTCTCCCCGGAGACGCCGGCACTGCCCCGCACGCGCATCCAGATCTCCTCGGTGATGAACGGTGCGAGCGGATGCAGCGCGCGCAGCAGCGTCTCCAGCGTCGTGATCAGCGTCAGCCGAGCGCCGCGCTTCTCGGCATCGCTCGCCTGGTCCGACTGCAGGACGGCTTTCGACAGTTCCAGGTACCAGTCGCAGAACTCGTTCCACGTGAACTCGTACAGCGCCGCGACGACGGCATCGAGGCGGTAATCGGCGAAGCCGCTGCGCACGCGCGCGACGCAGTTGCGCAGCCGCGCGCGGATCCAGCGATCCGGCAGCGTCAGTGCAGCGCCGTCGCGCCGCAGGTCCTGGCCTTCGACGTTCATCAGTACGTAGCGCGCCGCGTTCCACAGCTTGTTGCAGAAATTGCGGTAGTTCTCCACCCGGGCCATGTCGAAGCGCAGGTCACGGCTCTGCGTCGCGAGCGATGCGAAGCTGAGGCGCAGCGCATCGGTGCCGTAGGCCGCAATCCCCGCCGGGAACTGGCGCCGGGTGGCCTTCTCGATCGCCGGGCGCATCTGCGGCTGCATCAGTCCGCTGGTGCGCTTGGCGAGCAGGGCTTCCAGCGTGATCCCGTCGACGATGTCCAGCGGGTCGATGACGTTGCCCTTGGACTTCGACATCTTCTGGCCGTCGTGGTCGCGGATCAGGCCGTGCACGTAGACCTCGCGGAAGGGCACCTCACCGGTGAACTTCAGCCCCATCATGATCATGCGCGCGACCCAGAAAAAGATGATGTCGAAGCCGGTCACGAGCACCGACGTCGGGTAATAGGCCGCGAGGTCCCGGGTCGCGGCGGGCCAGCCCTGCGTCGAGAACGGCCACAGGGCCGACGAAAACCAGGTGTCGAGCACATCGTCGTCCTGGCGCAGCGCGACCTCCGGCCCGATGTCGTGCGCGGCGCGCACCTCCGCCTCGCTGCGCCCGACGTAAATGCGCCCATCCGCGTCGTACCAGGCCGGGATCCGGTGGCCCCACCACAGCTGGCGGCTGATGCACCAGTCCTTGATGTTGCGCATCCACTCGTAGTACACGGCCGTCCAGTTCCCGGGCACGAAGCGGATCCGGCCCTGTTCGACGGCGGCCAGCGCCGGCGCTGCAAGCGGCCCGATCTTCACGAACCACTGGTCGGTCAACAGCGGCTCCAGTATCGCGTGGCTGCGATCCCCGCGGGGCACCTGCAGCGTATGCGGCTCGACGCGCTCGAGCAGGCCCAGAGCCTCCATGTCGGCGACGACGCGTGCCCGCGCGACCGCGCGGTCCAGGCCGCGGTACGCGGCCGGCACCGCGTCGTTGAGCGTCGCCTCGGGGGTCATGATGTTGATCAGCGGCAGGTCGTGACGCTGGCCGACCTCGTAGTCGTTGAAGTCATGCGCGGGCGTGATCTTGACGCAGCCGCTGCCGAATGCCGGGTCGACGTAGCTGTCGCCGATCACCGGGATCTCGCGGTCGCTGAGCGGCAGCTGCAGCATGCGCCCGATCAGGTGCCGGTAGCGCTCGTCATCCGGATGCACGGCCACGGCGCTGTCGCCGAGCAGGGTCTCCGGGCGCGTCGTCGCGACGACGAGGTAGCCGCTGCCGTCGGCCAGCGGGTAGCGCAGGTGCCAGAGACTCCCCTGTTCCTCCTCGGCCGCCACCTCGAGGTCGGACAGCGCGGTCTTCAGCACCGGGTCCCAGTTCACCAGACGCTTGCCGCGGTAGATCAGCCCCTCGGCATGCAGCCGCACGAACACCTCGGTGACCGCGGCCGACAGGCCCGGATCCATCGTGAAGCGATCGCGCGTCCAGTCAACCGAGGCGCCCAGGCGCCGCAGCTGGTTCGCGATCAGGCCGCCGGACCGCGCCTTCCACTCCCAGACCCGCTCGATGAAGGCGTCGCGGCCGAGCCCGGCACGGCTCTCGCCCGTCGCGTTCAGCTGGCGCTCGACGACCATCTGCGTCGCGATGCCGGCGTGGTCGGTGCCGGGTTGCCACAGCGTGTCGCAGCCCAGCATGCGGTGAAAGCGGATCAGCGAGTCCATGATCGTGTCCTGGAACGCATGGCCCATGTGCAGCGTGCCGGTGACGTTCGGCGGCGGGATCACGATCGAGTAGGGCTGACCCTGGCCGCTCGGCGCGAAACAGCCGAGTTCCTCCCAGCGGCGGTAGACGCGATCTTCGAGCCCTTCAGGGGCGTAGGTCTTATCCATGCGGGGCGTCGGGCTCGTCGGTCGCGCCCGGCAGGTGCTCGCGGACCAGCCGTTCGACGAGTCCGGGCAGCTGCGCCCGCAACTGCGCGGACACGCGCTCGCCGATCAGCGTCCCGGCATCGCGCGCCGCCTCGGCGGTCAGTGCGTCGGCGAGCTTCATCACGTCATCGATGATCGCGGCCTGCAGCGCCGCGGTATCCGGGGGACCCGCGACGGGGAGCGGCTCGAACAGCGTCGTGTCGATCTGCGTCAGCGGCGGCAGGGCCGTCAGGTCCACCGCATCGTTGAGCACAGGAATGTCGCGGATGTCGTAGGTGTGTGAACTCATGGGCTACCCCTTAGGTTCGCTGGCGTCGTCGATCTGGTGCGTATGCAGCGTCAGCTGCAGGTCGCGGTAGGCCTTGAAGCGTTCGCGGCCGCCCTGGCGCCGCACCGGATCGGCATCGACGATCTCGGCGATCCGTGCAAATCGAGCGGGCTCCGGGGGCAGCACGGCGCCCAGGTTCACGACGAGGTCGGCCTCGTCGTCCGCTGCGAGGCTGTGCATCAGGCGTACCGGAGCGGCGTGCACACCGGGCTCCCCGGCGGCGATCTCGTGCGGCACGAAGGACTGGTCGCTGAACGTCCACAACAGCGCATCGAGCGCCGCCAGTTCCGCCGCGTCACTGCCGAGCACGGCTACCCGCATGCCGCGAAGATAGGCTTTCTCGACGACGCGGCACGCGAACTTCCAGCGCTGCTGCGGTGAGGTTCCCTGCAGGACGTAGAAATCCACTTGCCCGGTCATACGCCCCGGGCGCGATTCAGCAGGAAATCGACCAGCAGCGGGACGGGCCGGCCGGTACTGCCTTTCTGCGCGCCGCTGACCCAGGCGGTGCCGGCGATGTCGAGGTGCGCCCAGTTCAGGTCCTTCGCGAATTTCCACAGGAACGAAGCCGCCGTGCAGGCGCCGCCTTCGCGTCCGCCGATGTTGGCGAGGTCCGCGAAATTGCTCTTCAGCTGGTCGGCGTATTCGTCGGCCACCGGCATGCGCCAGGCGCGGTCATCGGCGCGCAGGCCAGCGGCCTCGAGCTCGGCCGCGAGCGCCTCGCTGTTGCTCATCAGGCCCGTGAGATGGTGGCCGAGGGCGACGACGCAGGCGCCGGTCAGCGTCGCCACGTCGATGACGGTCGCAGGCTTGTAGCGGCGGCTGTAGGTGATCGCGTCGCAGAGCACGAGCCGGCCTTCGGCATCGGTGTTGAGGATCTCGATCGTCTGGCCGGACATCGAGGTGACGATGTCGGCCGGCTTCACCGCCTTGCCGCCCGGCAGGTTCTCGCAGGCGGCGACGATCACGACGACGTTCAGTGCGAGCCCGAGCTCCGCGACTGCACGCAGTGTGCCGAGTACGCTTGCGCCGCCGGACATGTCGAACTTCATCTCGTCCATCGCAGACGGGTCCTTCAGCGAGATGCCGCCGGAGTCGAAGGTGATGCCCTTGCCGATCAGGCAGGTCACCGGCTTGCCGCGGCCGGCACCGAGGTATTCGCACACGATCAGGCGCGGCGGCTCGGCCGACCCCTGGGTGACGGCGAGGAACGCGCCCATCTTCAGCGCGCGGATCTGACGCTCGCCCAGCACCCGGGTGCGGATCTTCGGGAAGTCCCGGGCGAGGCGCTGCGCCTGGGCACCCAGATAGGTCGGTGTACAGATGTTCGGCGGCAGGTTGGCAAGGTCACGGGCGAGCGCCGCGCCGTTGCCGATCGCCTCGCCGACGTCGAGTCCGCGCTGCGCTGCGCGCGCCGCCGCCGCGTCGGGGGCCGCGACGCGTACGCTCTTCAGGCGCGACGGCTTCGGTTTCTTGCTGGTCTTGAGGTCAGGGATCCGGTACGCCTGTGCGCGCAGCACCTCGGCCACGATCCGCGCGCGGTAGCCGATATCCAGGTCCACCTGGCTGTCGGCCGCGAGGTACAGCGTGGCGTCCGCGGCCCCGGTCTTCGCCAGCGCCTGCGCTGCGGTGGCCAGGGACTTGCGGTACTGCTTGCGGGAATAGCCGCTGCGGGGGCCGAGGCCGACCAGCAGGACGCGCGCGGCGCGCGCACCGGACGGCTGGGCCAGGAGCAGCGAGTCCCCGGACTTCGCCGCAAAGTCGCCGGCCGCATGCAGCCTGCGCACGATGCCGCCGAGCCTGGCATCGAGCTTCGCTGCCGACTCACCGAGTTCGCCCCCCTCGAAAACGCCAATGACGGCACAGCCGGTCGCGCTGCGCGCCTGGGGGTCGACGATAGCCTTGAAGTCCATGCAGATATCCTTGAGGGTGGCCCTGGGGAAGCAGTTTCAGGTAATAGTTTACTCGATAATCTCCCAGGCTCTAAGCTCGTCGCCATGAAATGGACCATCGAACGGTATCTGCTGCGGGAGGTCGTACAGACCTGGCTCGCCGTTACCGGCGTCCTGGTCGCAATCCTGCTCGCCAACCAGCTGTCGCGGGTGCTCGGTCAGGCAGCCGACAACCAGTACGGGCGTCACGTCGTGGTCGAGCTGATCGCGCTCGGGGCGGTCATGAACCTGTCGGTGATCCTGCCTTTCGGGCTGTTGCTGGCGGTCGTCCTGACGCTGGGGCGTCTGTATCACGACAGCGAGATCGCCGCGCTCCAGGCCTGCGGCTACGGGCCGATGCGCATGCTGCGGCCGATATTCGCGTTTGCCGCCGTGGTCGCTGTGGCGCTCGGCTGGCTGACCTTCTTCCAGGTCCCGAAGGCCGACCACGACGTACAGTTGCTGCGCCAGTCGGCGATCAAGGAGGCACAGTTCGGCCAGCTCGACGCGGGCCGCTTCCGCGCCTTCAGCGGCGGCGACATTGTGTTCTATGCCGAACAGGTCGATGCGGATGGCGTGCTGCACAACGTTTTCGTGCAGCGCCAGATCGGTGAGCGGGTCGAGGTCGCGCTGGCCAATTCGGCGACCTACACGCAGGCGGGCGACGAAGGGGCGCACCTGGTCACGCTGTTCAACGGCAGGCGCTATGAAGGGGTGCCGGGGCGGGGGGACTTCCGCATCATCGAGTTCCGCGAACACGGAATTCCGATCGCCACGCCGCCGTCGGTCGCCAGCATCCAGGATCCGGACACCAAGCCGACGCGGGAGCTGCTCGGCTCGCTCGCGCCGGCCGATGTCGCGCAGCTGCAGATCCGCGGCTCGGCGCCGATCATGGCCATGCTGCTGACGCTGATCGCGGTGCCGCTGTCCCGCCTGCGGCCGCGCCAGGGTCGCTATGCCCGTGTCGGCCTCGCGATCGTGGCCTATTTCCTGTACTCGAACCTGCTGTCGCTCGCCAAGGTGTGGCTGGAGAAGGGCGACCTGCCGCCGCTGGTCGGCGTGTGGTGGGTGCACCTGCTGGCGCTGGCGGTGGGCCTGTACCTGGTGCGTCGCGAGTCGGTCGCATGAATACGCTCGACCGCTACATCTACCGTACGGTGATGGTCTATGCGCTGATGGCGATGGCCGTGCTGCTGACCCTGGGCGGAGTGTTCCTGTTCATCGCCGAACAGGGCGACATCGGCAAGGGCAGCTACACGGCCTTCGAGGCGCTGGTCTTTACGCTGCTCAACATCCCGCAGCAGGCTTTCGAGCTGCTCCCCATCGGCGCGATGATCGGCGCACTGATGGGCCTCGGGAACCTCGCTTCAGGCAGCGAACTGGTCGTGACCCGCGCCTCCGGCATGTCGATCTGGCGTTTCGCATGGCCGGTTGCGCTGGCTGGCGCAACATTGTCGCTGGCGATGTACGGCATCGGCGAATTTGCCGCGGCACCGCTCGCACAGTTCGCCAAGCGCGACAAGACCATCGAGGAGATGTCCGACGTCAGCTTCGCGGGCAAGAGCAGCGCCTGGATCAAGGATGGCAGCCGCATCATGCGCGTGCAGACCGGCGAGGTCGACCAGGCATTCGGTGGCGTGACGCTGTTTGAGCTGGACGGCAATGCAGCCCTTGCCTCGGTACAGCGCGCCGAGCGGATCTCGGTCTCCGAACCCGGCCACTGGCGCCTGCACAATCTGTCCGTGTCGCGCTTCACCACTGGCCACATTGAGGCCAGCTCGCAGGCGGAGGCGACGATCGGATCGACGGTCAACGCGGAATTCCTGGGTCTTGCCGCCAACGACCCGGATCTCCTGACGCTGCGCGGCCTGTACGCCTACATCGACCACCTGCGGCGCAATCACCTCGAGACCGCTTCCTACGAAATCGGCTTCTGGTCGCGCATTGCGCGCATCTTCGCGATCGTCATCGTCACGCTGCTGGCGCTGCCCTTCGTGTTCGGCCCGCTGCGCACCACCGGCGCCGGCGCGCGTACCGTCGTCGGCATCCTGCTTGGAGTGCTGTTCTTCCTCATCACCCGCACGGTCGAGAACGGCGGGCAGCTGTTTGGCCTCAACCCGGCGCTGGTCGGCTGGCTGCCGACGGCGCTGATCGGCGTGGCCACCGTCGCGGCAATCGCCCGCACGCGCTGAAGCGCGCGTGCTGCCTCAGGCGCCGGCGACGTAGACGACGCGGCTGCCGGACAGCCGGTCCTGCAGCGCGAGACCCTCAGGGTCGACGTACAGCCACAGGACCCCGAGTGCGGCCGGCAGCCATGCACAGAGGGCGAGCAGGTAGCGCAGGGTGGCGGGCCAGGCCTGCAGCCGCCTGCCGCCCGTATCGACCGCATGCAGGCGCCAGGCGCGCATCCCGAGCGTCTGGCCGCTGTGCATCCAGTTGCCGACGAAATAGACGCCGATCACGACCAGCAGCGACAGCCGGTAGGCCATTGCCCAGAAGGTTCCGACCGTCTCGACCAGGATGGCGCCGCCATGCGTCAGCAGGTGTACCGCCGCCGTGTAGACCATCAGCACGCCGACCAGCAGCAGCGCGTCGTAGATCCCGGCGGCGAAGCGGCGACCGAAGCCGGCACTCGTGCCGCTGGTCACGGCCGGAAAATCGCGTCGTAGCGCGAAGCGCCGAGCTCGAAGGCGCGGCCGCGCGTGCGCTCCGCGAGTGCCGGATCCGCGGCCTGGCTGATGGCCAGCCAGTGCCGCTCGCCGAGTACGGTGCCGGTCAGTACCAGCGATGAGCCGTCGGCGAGCGCCACCGTCGCGACGCTGGCGTCCTGCCAGTCGATTCCGCCAGCTGCGGCGACGTCGCCGGCCTCGAGGCCGGCGAGTGCGCCATAGGCGCTGCCGGGACGCGTCACGGCCGGACCCGCATGAGGCTTGAGGCTGACCTCGCGGATCAGCGCAGGCCCGATGTCGAGCAGGCGGGTGTCGATCCAGTCGCGCGCCTCACCGTCGGGCGTCGTGCCGGGGACTGCGAGCACGCTGCGCGCCGCTTGCGGATCGCGGACGAAGTTGCCGCCGGCGGCAGGCTTGCCGACGATCAGGCTGCGCTGCCCCGCGGCGGTCGTGATCGTCACCTCGGTACCGAGCGCGCCCGGATGCCCCGGGTCATCGACACCGAGAGCCGCATAGTTCGCGGGATCCGCGGTCTTTGCCTCGGCGATGCGCAGCCCGGCGAGCGCGACCAGCAGCTTGCGCAGCTTCGCACTGTCCGCCGGGTAGCCGTCGCGCTGCGCAAGCGTCCAGCCGCTACCCTGACGCTGCAGCGTCACCTGGGGCTCTGCGGCGCCGTGGCGCAGCGTCACGCGGGTCACGTCGCCGAACTGCGTCGCGAGCTGCGGCATCACGGGGGCACCGGCGCCCGCGCCATCGCTGCGGCGCATCCGCGCGACCGACAGGGCCAGTACCAGCACCAGGATTGCCGCCGCGAGCAGTGCGAAGAATCGCCGCGGGCTCATGCGGCGGTCCGGCGGCGCCGTCGACGCCACAACAGCAGTGCACCTGCGGCTCCCACCAGCAGCGGCGCGACGCCGATGTCGAGGACCTTCAGCCAGGTGCCGAGCCGGTCGATGTCGACGTTCAGCCCATGCTGCGTTTCGCGCAGCTCACGGCGCACCCGCAGCTTTTCCGCCGTAAAGCGCTGCAGCTCCTGTTCTTCGTCCGGGGACAGCGCCAGCGAGCCCTTGTCGGCGCGCTGCGACTGCAGCTGTGCCAGCTTCGCCTCGGTCTGGTGCAGCTCGGTCTCCAGTTCCTGCGCCTTGGTTCGCAGCCGCTCATCGGCCGTGCGGCGCAGCGCCTCGATGCGTTCGAACGGACGCGAGAAGCTTGCCCTGCCGCGGATCGCGATCAGCGCGGGTGAGCCGCCCAGATTATCGACGATGTTGGCGACCAGGTCGCCGTTGTTCGCAAACGGCTGCGCGATGCGCTGGCCGAACATCTCACGGACCTGGACCCACATGAAATCCAGCAGCAGGTCGGTATCGGCGACGATGACGATGTTGACCGGCCCGGCGGATTTCGTCAGCTGCGCCGCCGGCGGTCCCGCCGTGGCCGATGCGCCGGCGGGCGGTCCGGCCGGGAATGCGGAATCCACAGGCCCGGTGATGCGCGCCGCAAGCGTGTAGCGCCGCCCGGTGGCCTTGAAGCCGTCGCGCAGCGTCGCCGGGTCCGCGAGCCCGGCGAAGCGCTGCACCGGGATCGGCGCCGCCTGGTCTGAGCTCGACAGCAGCGGCGTGAAGGTCGTCTTCGCACCCGGGTGCGGCGACAGGAAACCCGTACTCGACAGGTTGATGGAGTCGAGGGAGGCGGTCACCACGTCGGCCGCATTGAGGTCCTCTTGGCGCAGGCCGAGGATGCCGATATGACGCAGCGGCGGTGCGGTGGCACTGGTGCGCACCTCGAGACCGCGCCCCAGGTCGCCGATAACCTGCTGCGGGTCGTAGTCGACGCCCCAGGCTGCCAGCAGCGGCTTCAGATCGGAGCCGTTGCCGGCCGCCGACCCGCCGTTCATCTGCGCGCCGGAGTCCGGGTCGACGAACAGCAGCAGCCGCCCGCCACGCAGCACAAACTGATCGATCGCATACAGCGTCTGCGGCGACAGGTTCTGTGGGTGCACCAGCATCAGTACGTCGACGTCGGTATCGATCCGTGTTGCGGTGGTGGCGAGTGTGCGCAGCGTGAACAGTTCCTCGAGCTGCGCAATGACCGGCCACGGATCGCCCGGCTGACCCGTCATCGGGTCCATCTCGCCGCGCATGCTCAGCGTGCTCATCAGCCCGATGACCGGGCGCTTCGCGCTGCTGAGCTGCTGGACCAGCTTCGCCACGTCATACTCCAGGAACTGCTCCCGGTCAGCCTGGAAGACCGGGATCGTCGCGCGTCCGTCGGTCGAGTTGCTGCCGGCGAGGCCGAAGTACAGCGACTCGCCCGTGGCGCCCGCAGGCAGGGCCTGCAGGCCGAGGATGCCGGCGCGGTCCTCCTCATCCGAGAACGGCTGCGGATCGATCACCTGCAGCTGCAGCCTGCCGTGCGAATGCGCCGCGAGCTCCTCGAGGAACTCGCGCACATGGTTCGCGTAGGGCAGCAACAGCGGCGCATGTGCCCCGGCGCTGTCGCGCGAGAAATACAGCGACAGCGTTACGGGCTCGCGGATGCCGTCCAGCACCTGCAGTGTCCCGGGGCTCAGGGTGTACAGGTGGTTCTGGGTCAGATCGAGGCGCAGGCCGCGCAGCAGGGCGCCGGACAGCATCACGACGCCGAGGAACAGCACCGCCAGCGCCGCGAGTCCACCGGCCCCGAACGTGAACCGGCGCCAGTGCGTATTCGATGCACTCATTCGGCTTTCTTCATGTCGAGTACCAGCGCGGTGGCGATGAGCCAGAAACCGGCAAGCGCGGCGAAGTAAACAATGTCGCGCAGGTCGATGACGCCCCTGGAGAGGGACTCGTAATGTGTCAGGAATGACAGCGAGGCGATCGCATCGACCACGGCCGCCGGCAGCACGCCGCGTACCAGGTCGAGTACCAGCGGAAAGCCGGCGAGCAGGAACAGGAAGCCAACCAGCGCCGCCGTGATGAAGGCAATGACCTGGTTGCGCGTCGCCGCCGACAGGCACATGCCGATGCTGAGGAAGCCGCCCGCGAGCAGCCAGCTGCCGAAATAGGCGGCGACTATGACGCCATTGTCGGGGCTGCCGAGGTAATTGACGATGATCCAGATCGGGAAGGTGAGCGCGAGCGCGGTGCCGGCGAACGCCCAGGCGGCGAGGAATTTCCCGGTCACTGCCTGCCAGGGTTCGATCGGCAGCGTCATCAGCAGTTCTATGCTGCCGCTGTTGCGCTCCTCGGCCCACAGTCGCATCGAGATCGCCGGAATCAGCACGAGGTAGATCCAGGGGTGCCAGCGGAAGAAGGGCTGCAGGTCGGCCTGCCCGCGCTCGAGGAAGCCGCCGACCTGGAATGTGAACACGCCGGTAAGCACCAGAAAGATCACGATGAATACGTACGCGAGCGGCGTCGCGAAATAGCTCGCCAGCTCGCGCCGGAAAATCGTCGCGACCTGCCTCATGGCTGCGCCCCGCCGGCAGCCGCGTCCTGGGTCAGCGCGCGGAACACCTCGTCGAGCCGGCCAGCCTCCAGGTGCAGCTCCGGCACGTCCCAGCCGGCGGCGGTGACGGCGGCGCCGATCGCCGGCAGCAGCCGCTGTCCCGGCTGCGGGAATGCGGTCAGGCACAGCTCGCTGCGGTCGGATTCCACGCCCGCCACGCCATCGAGCGCCGCGAGGCGCGTTGCCGCTGCGGTGAGCTCCGTGGCCTGCGTGAAGCGCAGCGTCACCGCATTGTGGTAGCGCGAGCGTGCCTCGAGCGCCGCCGGCGTCTCGTCGGCGACGATCCGGCCCCCGGCAATGATGATCGCACGCGTGCACACTTCGTGGACTTCCTCGAGGATGTGCGTCGAGACGACGACGAGCTTGTCGCGGGAGAGCTCGTTGATCAGGCGTCGCACCTCGTGCTTCTGGTTGGGGTCGAGGCCGTCGGTCGGCTCATCGAGGATCAGCACCGCCGGGTCGTGCAGCAGTGCCTGCGCGAGCCCCACCCGGCGCCGGAAACCCTTCGACAGCGTCGCGATTGTCTGGCCGGCGACCGCACCGAGCCCGAGCCGCTGCATGACGAAGTCACGGCGCGCGAGACGGTGTGCGCCGCGCAGTCCGCGGATGTCGGCGATGAACTCGAGGAAGTCGCAGACACGCATCTCGCCATAGCCGGGGGCACCTTCCGGCAGGTAGCCCATGCAGGACTTCGCCGCGACGGCATCACGCGTGACGTCGTGCCCGCAGACCTGGACGCTGCCGCTGGACGGCGACAGGAAGCCGGCAATCATGCGCATCGTCGTCGTTTTGCCGGCGCCGTTCGCACCGAGGAACCCGAGGATCTCGCCGGGCCCGACGCTGAAGCTCAGCCGGTCGACCGCGATGGTGTCGCCGTAGCGCCTGGTAAGCAGAGTCGTGGTGATCATGCGCGCGTTAGAGCGTGACGCTGGCCGGTAAGTTCCGTGGCACGGGCGGATCAGGGCTGCGCGTCGAGCAGCGACTTCTCGATCGCAGCGCGGTTCTCGTCGAGGAGCCGGCGCACCTCGTGCAACGGCGGCCGGTCAGCCATGCGGGCGATCAGCTCGGCGAGCTCGAACCAGCGGCGCCCCCATTGCATCAGGCGCAGCGCATCGTTCATCACCTGCCGGCGGCCGGCATCGGACGCGGCGGTGGCCTTGCGCGACGCCGACTTCGCGCCCCCCGTGGTGCGCGACGCGCCACCGGCCTTGCGCTCGGCGCGCGCCACCAGCGGCGCCGGCATCGGCGGCTGCGACTTCGGGGTGGCGAGCCGCGGCATCTCGCGCGTACCGGTAGCCGCCAGAGCGAGCGTCTGCAGCTGCGGCATAGCGCGTGTATCCGTTAGTCCGGCGGCTGATCCGCCGGCGGCGGGCGTGGCGGCGGCGGCAGCAGCGCTGCGCTCGTTCTGCGGCTCGGCGACCGGGATGAAACGCTCGATGTGTTGCAGGCCGACCAGGTTGGCGAGGAACATCATCTGTTCCAGCGCGTCGGCGAAGCCGGTATCGCCCGCCGCCGAGCGCTCGCCGATCGCGGCGCGCAGCGCGGCGGTCTTTTCCCGGGCCAGGTCCAGGATCCAGCGCGCAGGTCGCTGGTGTTCGACCCAGGGCTGGACCTGCCAATAGCTGTCATCGTCGAGCGACGAGTACTTGATGTGCAGGTCGAGGCTGGTCAGCCAGCGGTCCAGCAGGTCGATCAGGCGTTGGTCGGCAGGTGTAGCCATACAGGGGAAGCTCCGGGAGGACACCCTAAACGATGCGCCGGCCGAAGGCCAGCGTCGCCGCCCGGCGTCGGGGCGCGCTAGACTGCGCGCCATGTGCGGCATCGTCGGCATTGTCGGGGCGGCGGCCAGTCCTGCGCTTGCGCGCAGCATGGCGGACCGCCTGCGTCATCGCGGTCCCGACGGCGACGGGCTGTGGAGCGAGCCGGGCGTCGCGCTCGCCCACCGGCGCCTGTCGATCCTCGACCTGTCCGACGACGCCCGCCAGCCGATGGTCTGTGGCGACCACGTGCTGACCTACAACGGCGAGCTGTACAACCATGAGGCGCTGCGCCGCGACCTTCCCGGCCCCTGGCGCTCGAGCGGCGACACGGAGGTGCTGTTGCGGCTGCTCGCGCGCGATGGGACTGCCGCGCTCGGCCGGCTCGTCGGCATGTTCGCCTTTGGGCTGTGGGATCAGGCGACGCGGCGGCTGTTGCTGGTGCGCGACCGCGTCGGCATCAAGCCGCTGTACTACCGGCTGCTGCCCGACGGCATCGCGTTCGCCTCGGAGCTCAAGGCGCTGCGGCTGCTCGGTACGCCGGACATCGATCGCAGCGCCGTGCGCGACTTCCTGTTCCATGGCTATGTGCCGGCGCCGAAGTCGATCTACAGCGGCATCCACAAGCTCCCCGCCGGTCACGTGCTCAGCTGGCAGGACGGTCGCGTCAGCGTCGAACGTTACTGGGAGCCGTCGGCGCTGATCGCGCTGCGCGACGCGGGCGCCGTGCGCGAGTCGCTCGACGCGCTGCTCGCCGAGGTGATTCCGGCGCAGACACTCGCCGACGTGCCGGTCGGGCTGTTCCTCTCCGGCGGCATCGACTCGGCGCTGACCGCTTACTACCTGCGCCAGCCGCGCACCTACACGCTCGGCTTCGAGCGTAGCGCGCGCTCCGAGGCGGATGCCGCCCGCGCGCTGGCCGCGCACCTGCAAACGGTGCATACCGGGATGACGGCACAGGCGGCGGACTTCGGTGATGCGCTGGCGGCAATACCGGCGCTGTTCGACGAACCCTTCGGCGACAGTGCCGCCTGGTCGAACTACCTGGTGGCGCAGTTCGCGCGGCGCGAGGTCACGGTGGCGCTGAGCGGCGAGGGTGGCGACGAGATCTTCTGCGGCTACCCGCGTTACTGGTCCGACATCGGCGCGCGCTCGACGCCGCTGAACCGGATGCTGGCACGCTGCCTGCCGCCGCTGACGCGCCTCGGCCAGTCGATGCAGCGCCATGCCTACACCGGCCTGCCGGCCTATGCGGCGGCGCTCGGCGGCCTCACCGCGGTGCAGGTCGATACGCTGCTCGCACCGGCCTGGCGTGAGTCCGGCTATGACTACCTGTGGTTCTACCGCCGCTTCTGGCGCGAGGACCTCACGCCGCTGGCCCGGCTGCGCTGGCTGGATCTGAACACGGATCTTGCGGAAGGCCTGCTGACCAAGGTCGACCGCACCAGCATGGCGCATTCGCTCGAGGTGCGGCCGCCGCTGCTCGACCATCGCCTGGTCGAGTTCATGCTCGGTGTCGATCCTGCGCTGCTGGTCGATCGTGCACATCGCCGCGGCAAGCTGCTGGTGCGTGAGCTGATGGCGCCGCGCCTGCCGCCGGGCCATCTCGACCGGCCGAAGTCCGGTTTCGGTCTGCCGGTGCGCCACTGGATCCGCCGCAATCCCGGGCTGCTGGCGCAGGCGGTCGGGCGCCTGCGCGAGCGCGGCATCCTGCAGACGGATGTGGGCACCGAATTCCGTCGCGCCTGGTACCTGCTGGTGCTGGACCGTTGGTTCACCGACTTTGACTGAAGCTGCACCACGCCTGCTGTTCGTGCCGGTCTCCGGTCCCTTCGGCATGGGCGAGTACGCGCGCTCGCTGTGCATCGCGCGCGCCGCGCAGGGAAGATGGCCGGCGGCGAGCGTGCATTTCCTGCTGAGCGCGCAGGCCCCTTACGCCGCCGCGACGCCGTTTGCGCACACGCTGCTCCCGGCGTCGCCGACGTTCCACACCCCGGAAGTCATCCGTGCCATCGCGCAGTTCCGGCCCGACGTGGTCGTCTTCGACAACGCGGGACGTACGGCCCAGCTGGCCGCCGCGCATCGCGCCGGAGCTGCGGTGATCTATATCAGCTCGCGCCCACGCCAGCGGCGCAAGGGTTTTCGCTGGCGCTGGATGGGACTCCTCGACGAACACTGGATCGCCTACCCGCAATTCATCGCCGGTGCGCCGCGCGCCCTCGAACGGCTCAAGCTGGCGCTGCTGCTGCGCCCCCGCCTGCGCTACCTCGACTACGTCATGGCGGCGACCGCCGCGCCATCCGCCGACTCGGCGGTCGCAGCGGCCGCGCCGGCGGCCTACGCGCTCGTCGTGCCGGGCGGGGGCACGGGCCATCCCGGCGCCGCGGACGCGGTGGCCCGGTTTCATCGCGCCGCTGCGGCCCTCGGCGCAGCCGGTGTCCCGACCGTATTCGTGGGACCCCTGCCGCCCGGCACGGCGCCTGCGCCGGGTGTCGAGGTATTCGCGTCGCTGCCCCAGGCGGAGCTTGCCCGGCGCCTGCGTCACGCCGCTCTCGTCGTCGTCAACGGCGGCTCGACTCTGCTTCAGGCGATTGCCAGCGGCTGCGCCTGCATCGCGGTGCCGATCGCGAAGGACCAGCAGCAACGCATCCGGCGCTGTACGGCGGCTGCGGTCGCCCGCTTCGCGCCGCTTGACGGGGATGCGATCGCGGCGACTGCGCTTGCGCTGTGGCGCGACGCGCCGGCGCGTGCGGCGCTCGCCGCCCGCGCCGCAGCGCTCGGTCTCGAGGACGGGGTCGAGGTCGCGCTCGGCGGGATTGCCGCATCGCTGCCCTCGTCCTGACGGCGGGTGCGGGCTGCGGCGGATTTGGGTAAACTTGTCAGGATGCCGCAGGCATTTGTCTACCAGATCCTGAATCACTACACGCCGCGGCAGGCGCTGGATCCCGGGTTCCTCGTTCTCGACAATTCCGCGAATCTGCGGCCCGACTGGTACGAGTACTGGCCGATGCGCAACTTCCTGCTGCAGGAGGCGCTCGACGAGGACGGCTTCTACGGCTTCCTGTCACCGAAGTTCCGCCAGAAAACCAACCTCGATGCGGCCCACGTGGCGGCGCTAGTGCGTACGGCGGAGCCGTCGACGGACGTGATCCTGCTGACGCCGAGTATCCATAACAGCGCGCATTTCCTGAACGTGTTCCTGCACGGCGAGTCGAAGCACCCCGGCCTGCTGCGCGTCGCCGAGCAGGTGCTCGCGCGGGTCGGCGAGCGCACCGACCTCGACAACCTGGTCACCGACTCGCGCAACGAGGTGTTCTCGAACTACTTCGTCGCCCGGCCGCGCTTCTGGCGCGAATGGCTGCGCCTCAACGAGCGCATCTTTGCGCTGGCCGAGGATCCGGACGATGCGCTGGGCGGCCGGCTGCGGGCTGCGGTGCCCTACCGCGCCGGGGCGAGCGCGCCGCTGAAGATCTTCCTGATAGAGCGCATGGCCACCTGGATCCTCGCCACCGATCCGCGCTTTCATGCCCAGCCCTGCGATCCGTTCGCGGCCGCGTCCAGGATCCACCGCACGCCGGTCGCGGTGGTCTGTGACGCGCTGAAGATCGCCTACACGACGCAGCAGCACGGCCAGTACCGCGACGTGTTCAACCTGGTCCAGGCGGCGCGTGCCGTGTGCACGCGGCAGCTGCGCATCGCCGCCCTGCTCGGGGTGAGTCCGGTGCGCTCGTGCCTCGCGCGCCTGTCGGCATACTGGAGCGGCAATGGCCGCCACTGAAGGCTTCTGGCGCGGCCGTCGCGTGCTGCTGACCGGGTCTACCGGCTTCAAGGGTGCGTGGCTGCAGCTGTGGCTCACCGAACTCGGCGCCACGGTGACCGGCCTTGCGCTGGCGCCGGCGACGCAGCCGAACCTGCATGACCTGCTGGGCGGGGGCGCCCGCACGCTGCTGGGCGACATCCGCGATGCGCACGTCGTCGCCGACGCGCTCGCCGCCTGCGACCCCGAGATCGTGATCCACATGGCTGCGCAGGCGCTGGTGCGTGAGTCCTACCGTGACCCGGTGGCGACCTTCGCGACCAACATCATGGGCACGGTCAACCTGCTTCAGGCCTGCCGCGCGCTGCGCGCGCTGCGTTGCATCCTCGTCGTGACCAGCGACAAGGTCTACGCGAACGATGGCGCGGGCCGCGCGTTCGCCGAGGACGACCGGCTGGGCGGCCATGACCCTTACAGCAACTCGAAGGCCTGCACGGAACTGGTCACCGCAAGCTTTCGCGACAGCTTTTTTGCGGCGGGACCCGCGCTCGCGACGGCGCGCGCCGGCAATGTGATCGGGGGCGGCGACTGGTCCGCCGACCGGCTGATCCCGGACTGCGTGCGGGCACTCGCCGCCGGGCAGCCGGTGCCGCTGCGCTATCCCGACGCCGTTCGGCCGTGGCAGCACGTGCTGGACCCGCTGTCCGGGTACCTGGCGCTCGCCGAGGCGCAGGTCCTGGCTCCCGCGAATGCGCCGACCGCTGTCAATTTTGGCCCGGACCCGGCATCCTTCTCGCCTGTGAGTGCCGTCGTCGATGCCTTCAGTGCACGCTTCGGCGGGCGACCGGGCTGGGCCCGCGACCCGGGCGAGCACCCGCCGGAGGCGCAGGCGCTGACGCTGTCGTCGCTGCGGGCCGGCCAGGCGCTCGGCTGGCGGCCGCGCCTCGTGCTCGCCGAGGGACTGGCATGGACAGCCGACTGGTACCGCGCCTACGCGGCAGGAGAGGACATGTTGCGGTATTCAAGGAACCAGTTGACGACTTACCGGCAGCTCGCATGAAGTGCGTGATTCTTGCCGGCGGCAAAGGCACGCGCATTGCCGAGGAATCCAATACCCGGCCGAAGCCGATGGTGGAGATCGGCGCGCAGCCGATCCTGTGGCACATCATGAAGCTGTATGCCGCGTACGGTGTGCGCGAGTTCGTCGTCTGCCTCGGTTACAAGGGCTACATGGTCAAGGAGTATTTCGCGAACTACTTCCTGCACCAGGCGGACGTCACGTTCGACATGACCAGCAACCGCGTCGAGTACCACGACAGCCGCAGCGAGCCGTGGAAGGTCACGCTCGTCGATACCGGCGAGGAGACGATGACCGGTGGCCGGCTGCTGCAGGCGCGCAGGTTCCTCGAAGCGGGCCAGCCGTTCTGCATGACCTATGGCGACGGGCTGGCCGATATCGACATCGGCGCCGAGATTGCCTTCCACCGCGCGCAGGGGCGCCTCGCGACGGTGGCCTGCGTGCGACCGCCCGCGCGCTTCGGGCGCGTCTGCCTCGACGGTTCCCGGGTCGTCTCGTTCGAGGAAAAGCCGCAGTCCGAGGGTGGCCTCATCAACGGCGGATTCTTCGTGCTCGAGCCGGCTGTACTCGACCTGATCGGCGGCCCCGCGGTCGTGTGGGAGAACGAGCCGATGGAGCGGCTTGCCGGACTCGGCCAGCTGACTGCCTGGGTGCATCAGGGATTCTGGCAGCCGATGGACACGCTGCGCGACAAACAGAGCCTCAACTCGCTGTGGGACCGCGGCGCCGCGCCTTGGAAGGCCTGGGAAGGATGAGCGCGACATGAACGGTGCGGTTACGGCCTGCCGTGCCTGCGGCGGCGCGCTGTCGCTGACGATGGCCGATCTCGGGCTGCAGCCGCCCTCCAACGCGTTCCTGCCGGCCGATGCGCCGCTCACCGGGGAGCGTCTCTATCCGCTGCGTGCGAAGGTCTGCGACCGCTGCCGCCTGGTGCAGCTCGACCACGACGTCGATCCGCGCGAACTGTTCGGCAACTACGTCTATTTTTCGTCGTATTCCGACGACTGGCTGCGCCATGCAGAGGCCTATTGCCGCATGGCCATGCAGCGCTTCGCGCTCGGCGCGGACAGTCTGGTCGTCGAACTGGCCAGCAATGACGGCTACCTGCTGAAGAACTTCGTTGCGGCCGGCATCTCCGTGCTCGGCATCGATCCGTCCGACACTGTCGCGTTTGCAGCCGAGGCGGCCGGCGTACCGACGCTGATCGAGTTCTTCGGCGAAGCCCAGGCGCGCGAGCTGGTTGCGCAGGGGCGCCAGGCCGACCTCGTGATCGGCAACAACGTGCTCGCGCACGTGCCGGCAATCAACGACTTCGTCGCCGGCATCGCGCTGATACTCAAGCCGGGCGGCACGGTGACGATCGAGTTCCCGCACCTGTTGCGGCTGATCGAACATGTCGAGTTCGATACGATCTACCACGAACATTATTCCTACATCTCGCTGCTCGCGATTGAACGGGTGTTCGCGCAGCATGGCCTCAGGATCTACGACGTCGAGGAACTGCCGACACATGGCGGATCGCTGCGCATCTACGCGACGCATGCGGCGCGCGGCGATGTTGCCGACAGCGACAGCCTGCGCCGGGTGCGCGCGGCGGAGGCTGCGGCCGGACTTGCCGATGCGGCCGTCTACCTGCGCTTCGCCGCGCGGGTCGAGGCCTGCCGCACCTCCGTGCGCGGGTTCCTGCGCGACGCGAAGGCCGCGGGGCGCACGGTGGCCGGTTATGGTGCCGCGGCGAAGGGCAATACGCTGCTGAACTTCTGCGGCGTGACGTCCGCCGAACTCGCCTGTGTCGCCGACCGCAATCCCCACAAACAGGGCAAGCTCCTGCCGGGCAGTCGCATACCGGTGGTCTCGCCCGAGGAACTGCTGCGGCGTCGGCCCGATTACGTGCTGATCCTGCCGTGGAACCTGCGCACCGAGGTCATGCGCCAACTCGCACCCGTCCGCGGCTGGGGCGGCCGCTTCGTGACTCCGGTGCCCGAGATCCAGATCCAGCCATGAGATTCACGGCCTGCCCGATCGACGGTGCGTGGCTCGTCGACCTGGAGCCGGCCGGCGATGAGCGCGGTTTTTTTGCGCGCAGTCACTGCGTCAGCGAGTTCGCTGCGCAGGGGCTGGACGGTGTGTTCCGCCAGTCCAGCGTCTCGTTCAACGCGCGCCGCGGCACGCTGCGCGGCATGCACTTCCAGGCCGCGCCGCATGCCGAGACCAAACTCGTTCGCTGCACCGCCGGCGAGGTGTTCGACGTGATCGTCGACCTGCGCGCAGGATCGCCGGGCTACGGCCGCTGGTTCGGCACGGAGCTGTCGGCCGCGAACCGGCGCTCTCTGTATATCCCCCCCGGCTGTGCGCACGGATTCCTGACCCTGACTGACGCCGCCGAGGTCCTTTACATGATTTCCTGCGACTACGTGCCCGGCGCCGCGCGCGGCCTGCGCTGGGACGATCCGGCGATCGGTATCGGCTGGCCGTCTGCGCCGCTGCTGGTGTCGGCACGCGACGCGGCCCTGCCGACGCTCGGCGCAGCGGCCCTGCGCTGATCCCGTGCAGCGGCGCGTGCTCATCACCGGCGCGGGGGGCTTCATCGGCCGCTGGAGCGTCCCGGCACTGCATGCACGCGGCTTCGAGGTTCACGCCCTGGAGCATGCCGCACAGGCAGACCTGCGGGATCCGCGCGCGATCGATGCGCTGCTCGCGCAGCTGCGGCCGACGCATCTGCTGCATTTTGCGTGGATCGCGACACCCGGCGTGTACTGGAACAGCCCTGAGAATGAGCGCTGGCTGCAGGCGGGCACCCATCTGGCGCGAGGTTTTTTCGCCGCCGGCGGACGTCGCGCCGTGATGGCCGGCAGCTGCGCGGAGTACGACTGGTCGCGCGCCGGCGTCTGTAGCGAGTTCGCTACTGCGCTCGCTGACGCCGCGGGACCGGCGCCGTCGGCCTATGCGGCGGCAAAGCTCGCGCTGTCGCGCCGTCTCACTGCGCTGGGGCAGGCGGCCGGCGTCCCCACGGCCTGGGGCCGCATCTTTTTCCAGTTCGGACCCGGCGAGCACCCCGCAAGGCTCGTACCCGGTGTCGTGCAGAGCCTGCTCGCCGGACGCGAGGCGCTGTGCACGGCCGGCACGCAGGTACGCAGCTTCCTGCATGCGGCGGATGTCGGCGAGGCCTTTGCCGCTCTGCTCGACAGCGAAGTCGAGGGGGCCGTCAACATCGGCTCCGCCGAGCGGGTGAGTGTCGCCGCACTGGTGGGCGCGATAGCCGCGCAGCTTGGCCGTGGGGACCTGGTGCGGCTCGGCGCAAGGCCGATGCCTCCCGGAGAGCCTGCGTTGCTGCTGCCGGACGTGACGCGGCTGCGCGAGGAGCTCGGCTGGCGTCCGCGCTTCACGCTGCAGACCGCGCTCGCCGACACGATCGCCTGGTGGCGCGCGCAATGATCGACGTCCCGGCCTGGCACCCGCTGATCGTGCATTTCCCGCTCGCGCTGGTGCTGACGTCGGCTGCGGCCTTCGTCGCCGCACGCTGGTGGCGTGACGGGCGCCTGGCCGCGACACTGGCGACGCTCGGCACCTGGAACCTGTGCCTGGGCGCCGTCGGCGCGATCTTCGCGTTCGGCTCCGGGCTCGCCGCGATGCTCGGCCTGCAGCTCGGCGACGCGCCGCGCGCAGCGCTCGGACTGCATGTGCGCTGGGCGGTGAGCGCATGCTTCCTCGTGCTGCTGGTCGCGGTTTGGCGCGGCGCGGGTGTGCCGGCAGCGGCGCGGCCGTCGCGGCTCTTTCTCGTCGCGATCCTGTGCGCGAGCCTCGCGCTCATCGTCACCGGTTACCGCGGCGGCCTCAACGTCTACCGGTTCGGGATCGGCGTTGCGAGCGCCGCGTACTGATCGGCGATCAGCGGCGCGCTGAGCTCGGCGAGGATCGGCGCCGAGGCGGCATCGATCGTCGCCACGAGTGCGGCGTTGATCGTGGCGGCGAGGGCGGGCGCATCGCCAACCGGCACCAGCCAGCGGGCGAGTGGCCCGGTGAGGATCTCGGACGGACCATGCGGGCAATCGGTGCTGACGACCGGCGTACCAACCGCGAGCGCCTCGATCAGCACCAGCGGGAATCCCTCATAGTCCGATGACAGTACGACCAGCTCGGCCTGGGCCATCCAGGGGTAGGGATTCTGCCGGAACGCAACCGGGCGCACGCGCGCGGCGACGCCGTGGCGGCGGGCGAGTCGCGCGACCTTGTCCGGATGGTTGGTCAGCATCACCAGCGGCAGCGTGCCGCCGGCGAGGCGCAGCGCATCCAGCAGCACATCGATCCGCTTCTGGTTGGCGGCCCGGCCGACATGCAGCAGGTAGGGTTCCTGCGGCAGCGGTTCGCCGGGCGCGGCGGCGAGCCTCCGCAGGGCCGCGAATTCGAACGGATTGTAGATCGTGCACACGCTGGCCGGCTTCAGCCAGGTGCTGTCGCGCAGTTCCCGTTCGAGACCGCGAGACACGGTGATCACGCGCCGGCCGTTCAACACCTGTTGCTGGCGGCGCTGGCGCCAGTACTGCAGCGGATTGCGGCGCAACGTCTGGCGCAGGGTCGCGGCGATCGAGGCATGTACGCAGTACCAGTCGTTGGCGAGATTTGCGCGTGCGACGACGTGCTGCGAGTGGATCAGGTTGGCGATGACGAGGTCGAAGGGCACGCCGTCCGCCGCCTCGAGTGCGGCGAGCAGCTCGCGCAGCTCCAGCGCCTGGGCAGCGTAGGCGCGGCCGCCGCCGGCGCGCCTGGCAGGCGTTCTCAGAAAGTGCAGCTGAAGCTCGGCGCTGGCGTCGTAGTGGCTGGTGCTGTCGAGGACGATCACATGCGCATCGTGGCCCTGCGACTCCAGGGCGCGGCGCAGCGTCAGCGCGACTTTTTCCGCGCCGCCGCCGTACATCGAATCCACGACCAGCGCAATCTTTCGCCTCTGCATGTGGCGACAAGGATAATACGCAGCCGGACTTTAGGGTATAAAAGCCCGGATGATGCATACCTCCCATCGCTCCCCGGTGCAGGTCGCGCCGGATGGCTTTGCGGCCGCCGTGATGCTGGCGATCGTCGCGACCGCAGGGTTCTTCTACGTCTCGATCATGCCGGCGCTGGTCTCCGGGCTGGTCACGGGCCTGAAGTTCAGCCCGCAGGTTGCCGGCCGCATTGCGTCCTGCAATGTCTACGGCGCTGCGTTCGGCGCGTTCTGCGCCGTGCTGCTGGTACGCCACGTGCCGTGGCGGCGGGCGGCGCTCGTGCTGCTGCTCGCGCTGCTGCTGCTCGACCTCGGCTCGACGCAGCTGCGCAGCGCAGAGCTGCTGACCGTCGTGCGGCTGCTGCATGGCCTGTGCGGCGGACTGCTCGTCGGCATCGCCTACGGCGCGATGTCGCGGACGGCGTCGCCCGATCGCTGCTTCGGCGTCCTGATGGTCGTGCAGGCGAGCCTGGGCGGCCTCGGCCGGATGTTCCTGCCGCGCCTCGTGCCGGATTACGGCGCGGGCGTGCTGTTCCTGTCGATCGCGGCCTTCAGCGTCGTGGCCCTCGCGCTGCTGCCGTTCCTGCCCGATTTTCAGCGCACTGTTCCCGGCAGGGGCAAGGCCGCGCAGGAGCCCGTAGTGGCGGCCGGAGCCGGCTTCGTGCTCGCCGTTGCGCTTGCCGGTGTGTTTTTCTTCCAGGTCGGCCAGATGTCGGTTGCTGCCTACGTCATCGAACTCGGCAAGGCCCAGTCCTTCGACCTGCGGTTCATCACCAGGACGGTCGGGGTTGCCAACTGGCTCGCGATGCTCGGCGCGATCCTCGTCCTGATCATCGGCATACGCTTCGGGCGGCTCTGGCCTATCCTGGTCGGTACGCTGGTCGCGCTCGCCGGCAATGCGGCCTATCACCTGGCGACCTCGGCGCAGGTGTTCGTCGTCGCCAACGTGACGACCGAGATCGCCTGGTTCTTCGTCATTCCCTACCTGCTGGGGCTGTGCGCGGAGTTCGACCGCAGCGGTCGCTCGGCAGCGCTTGCCGGGCTGTTCTCCAAACTCGGGCTGGCCAGCGGCCCGTTCGCCGCATCGTGGTTCCTGACCGCCAGCGCCCACGACTATGGCGCAGTCGTGAACCTCGCGCTGTGCGCGCTGCTCATCAGCCTGGCGTGCAGCCTCATGGTGGCGCGGCAGCGGCTGGTCAGCGGCAATGTTGCCGCAGAATACTGATCCGCAGCAGTCGGGAGCGGCGCCGCCCGCCACTCACAGATTGCGGAACTCCGCGGATTCTTCGCCCAGCTCTTTGAGATACCGCTGCAGTTCCGCCTGGCGCGGCCCGACCAGTGCCCGACCCGCCGGCGAGACCACGCGCGCGGGAACTTCGCGCAGGTTGTCCTGGAGCATCCGCACGGCCTTCGGGCCGTCCGGGTCGCCGCCGTTGGGATCGACCAGTGCGCTGATCCGCGCGACGCCGATCGCGCCCAGCCAGTCGAGTGCGTCGGCATCGTGCAGGTACACGGCCTCCGGCGCGAGTGGGTCGCGATAATACATATGGGTGCGGATCGCGGCGCGCACGGCAGCCAGTTTTCCCAGCGGGAATCCCGTGCCGTCGAGGACTTTTCCGACCGCGTCGGCTCCCACGTCCGAATGGTCCGGCGGCTCATCCCCGCCCCAGGGCGGGAATGCGGCGATGTCATGCAGGTAGGCGGCGGCGAACAGCACATCGTCATCCAGCGCGACATGGTCGGCCGCGGCCAGTGAGCGCGCCAGCGCGTAATCGCGTTCGCAGTGCGAGTAACCCCAGGCCGGGTTGCGGAAATGCTCTTTCGCGAACTGGCGCACCGTCGCGCGCCAGTCTGCCGCGGCCGGCGCTGCCCCGGAGCCGGTGGCCAGCGCGCAGGCGGCGATGAGTGCGCCGCAGAGCAGTCTGTTCATCCGGTTCCTGTGGCGCATCGGCTGTCGCTCCGTCCGTTGTCGGGGACTGCGACTATAGTGCAATTCGCCTACACTTTGCCTGCAGCGGACCTTGATCGGGAGGCAGGCAGATGGACGAACGTGTCGGACGGCGCAGGATCCTGAGCGGCGCGGGAGCTGCGTTGCTGCTGACGGCGATGCAGGGCTGTTCGCCGGGACAGCTGCGCGGCGCAGGCGGCGCACGCGGCGCTGCACAGGCCGCCCCGCCGCAGTTGCCGCCGCTGCATGTGGCGCCCGACCAGATCACCCGCATCACGGTCTGTACCCGACCGTTTCGCGCTGCGGGACCGCGCCTCGATGTCGAGCAGCTGGGACTGAAAACGGTCGTCCACAACTACGGCCATGGCGGCAGCGGCTGGTCGCTGTCCTGGGGTTCGAGCGGCATTGCCGTGCGCAAGGCGCTGGCGAGCGGTACGCGCGAGATCGCTGTCATCGGCTGCGGCGCGCTGGGCCTGACCTCTGCGACGCTGCTGCAGCGTGCGGGCATCGACGTGACGATCTATGCGAAGGACCTGCCGCCCAACGTGCGCTCGTCGCTCGCCACCGGACTATGGTCCCCGGATTCGCGCATCTGCCTGGAGGAGAATGCGACGCCGGCATTCCGGCAGCTGTGGGAGGGCATGGCGCGCGAGTCCTTCGAGACCTACCAGACGCTGCTCGGTCTGCCCGGCGATCCGGTCGAGTTCATCGACAGTTACGCGCTGTGGGATCGTGTCGACTGGGACCGTCGGGGTAGCGCGCCGCGCGATCCGCGACCGCCGTTCGCGGACCTGGCGGACACGCTGCTCGGCGATCTCAGTCCGGACGCGGTGGATCTCGCGCCGGGAACTCATGATTTTGGCGACCGCCACGCGCTGCGCTTCCGGCAGATGATGTTCAACCTGGGCGCCTGCGCGAGGCTGCTGATGGAGGATTTCCTCGTCAATCACGGCCGGATCCAGATCGCCGAATTCCGCACGCCCGCGGACCTCGCAGCTCTGCCGCAGAAGACGCTGATCAACGCGACCGGCTACGGCGCCCGCGCCCTGTTCGACGACAGGACCGTGATCCCGGTGCGTGGACAGCTGGCGCGCATGGCGCCGCAGTCCGACGTCCACTATGGCCTGTACTACAGGCACGCCGCGTTCGTCCCGCGTCGCGACGGGGCGGTGTTCCAGTACACCGGCGACAGCGACTATTACGGCTTCGACGATGCGACCACCGTTCCGTCCCGCGAGGAGGCGGAGCTGGCAGTCAATACCATCGCCGGGCTTTACGCCCCCGCGTCCTGAACCCGCGCGCCGCGCTCAGCGGAAGCTGTACTCCACGCTGAGCCCCACCGTGCGCGGTCGGGTGAGGTAGTTCTCGCGGTAGTTCGGCGCGTAGGTGTCCGCGTTGCGCAGTACCGGGCCCGCTGCCGAGATGCCCTGGGTGTTCGTCAGGTTGTTCACGTAAAGCCGCGTGCGCCATGCGCTGCCGATATGCAGCGCCGCCGACGCACCGACCGTCGTGAAGCCGCCGAGTTCCTGGTAGCCGGCGGCCGACGCGTTGATCTGGGTCGTGACGCTGCTGCGATAGGAGAGGTCCCCGCGCAGGTCCAGCGTGAGGTCCGCGGTCAGCGGATGGGTATACCCGAGGCCCGCCGTCACTGTCTGTTTCGGAACATAGGGCAGGGCATCGCCGTCGTGGGCGCTGAGCACGGGCGGATTGCCCGCGACGTCCGGACGGTCGATGACCGTGAAGTCCCCCTTGATCTTTGCATCCGTGTAGCCGTAGCCGAAGGTCGCCGACCAGCCCATGCCCAGCTGCGCCTCGAACTCCAGCTCGACGCCCCGCGAGGCGGCGTTGCCGCCGTTCGCGACGTACGCGCTGTCGCTGTAGTCGTACAGCTGGATCTGGATGTTCGACCAGTGCATCAGGAACAGGTCGCCGCTGAAGCGCAGCCAGTTGCCGGCGGTGCCCTTCAGACCGACCTCGTAGTTTCGGACCCTGTCCGGCTGAAAGGATGCGGTGTTCGGCGAGTCGCAGAACGCGCAGGTACCGATCGCGCTCGCGTTTGCGCCGCCGTGCCGGAAGCCTTCCGAGTAGGTGGCGTAGGCATGCAGGGTCGGGGAGATCGCGTAGCCGGTGTTCAGCTTGACCAGGTGATTGTGGTACTTCTCGTCGCCGGCAGTGATCGTACGGCCGAGGGTGTCGGCGGCATTCTGCGGCGGCGGCAGCGTCGAGAAGTACGGGCCGCCATAGGGAATCGTCTGGTACAGGCTCTGGTTCACGTCCTGCCAGAAGACGCGCAGGCCCCCGGTGACCTGCCAGTCGGGTGTGATGTGACGCGTCAGCTCGCCGTAGACCGACCGGTCCAGGAACCCGGAATTGCGCGCATAGGTGTAGTTCGTGTCGGTCGGCGACAGCGTGGCGGGCGCGGTGCCGTCGTTGTACTGCGTGATGAAGTCGCCGAAGCTCGCGTAGTTGCTGCCCAGCACCTGGTTGACCGCGTTCGCGGATCCCGGCAACTGCGACCATGCGGCGAAGCCCGGGATCGTCTCATACTGGAACAGGTTGTTGACCTCGCGGCGGAAGAAGCCGCCGACCGTGTAGTCCCAGGTGTCGCTGGACCTGGACACGAGCCGCAGTTCCTCGACGAAGGACTTGTCCTTGTAGTCAGTGAAGAACTCGGTGATGGGGCGTGGGTAGCTGCCGTAGTACAGCGGGCTCAAGGCATCGAAGCGCAGCAGGAACGGCGACTGATCGTAGCCGCTGTCGTCGCCGTTGTCGGCGAACGACGTCGACGAGGTCACGGTCGCGAACCCGAGGTCATCGGTGAGCGTCAGTGCATACAGGTTCACGATGCGATGATCGGGAGTCTCCGGGATGTAGACGCCGTCGGTGTAGGACTGGCCCTGGGTCTCGCGCGAGAACGCGTTCGAGTGGTCATCCTGGCGCTGCCATGCGAGCGAGGCGTCGAAGCTGCCGGTGACGTGCCAGAGCAGCTCGGCGCGCTGATAGGTGGATATCGCGGAATCGATATCCTTCAGCGTCTGCGTCGAAAACGGGCTGTTCAGGGGATCCGACGGGTTGGCGAGAACCGGCTGGTAGTTCCGGTCAAACACGACCGCGTTCGACGCGTTGATGAAGCCCGAGATGTCCCGGTAGCCGACGTTCAGGCGCAGCGCGGCGCTGGCGCCGAGCGGAATGTTCAGCATGCCGTCGGTGGAGTAGGAGGCATTGGCCGAGTGGCTGGTTTCCGAGCCATCCACGGTGAAGTCCGCCGCGAACGCCTCAGGGTTCGGCGCGTTGTGGATCACCTTGATCGTCCCGGCGACCGCCCCGGAGCCGTACAGCGTCCCCTGCGGACCGCGTAGCACCTCGACCCGCTGCACATCGAACAGCGCCAGGTTCACGAACAGCGGGACCTCGTCGACATAGGTCGACACCAGCGGCACGCTTTCCCACGGCAGGTACGCGGAGCCGCCCGGGTCGTTGGCATTGAGGCCGCGGATGATGATGTTGCTGTTGCTGCTGCTGGCACGCGGCCCCAGGTCCGGGACGTTGATGCCGGGAAGCAGCCGGGCGATGTCGGTGAGGCTGGTGATGCCCGCAGCCTGCAGCGACTGGCCGGACACCGCCGAGATGTTGTACGGCACATCCAGCAGATTCTGTTCACGGCGGCTCGCCGTGACGACGACTTCCTCGAGGGTGTCGCCCGTATCGGCGGCCCAGGCCTGCGGCATGCAGCCGAGCGCCAGCGCGATGGCTGCGGCGAGGCGCCGCTCCGACCGGGGCCGCAGGTCGTGGCGAGGCTGCGGCGGATTCAGTGATGGGGACACGGGGTAACTCCTTCAGGACGGGCGGTTGCGTTCTGCGGGACAGCCGGCGGCGCGCCGCCCCGCAATGTAGTCGTCGATCAGTGCATGGAAGCGCTGGCGGCCGAAGCTCGGGAAATGGCCGCCCATTACCCTGTCGACCGGCAGTTCGCGCAGTCGCTGCAGCGTCTCGACATAGTCTTCCGGGTTCGAGTGCCAGGCATCATCGATCAGCGGTCCGTCGTAGACCGCGTCGCCCGACAACAGCAGTGCCTGTGCCGGGTCCCACAACGCGATCGAACCCGGGGAATGGCCGGGAACGTGCAGCACCTCGAAGTGCCGGTCGCCCAGGTCGATGACATCGCCGGCCTCCAGCAGCAGCGTCGCGGGCGCCGGCCGCACTGCGTAGTCCGCGGGGCAAAAGCCCCCCGGCGGCAGGCGCTCGAACATTTCCAGCGTCGCATAACGTGTCGCGAGCGTGGCTGTGGGATCCGGATCGGCAAGGATCGGCGCCTCGCAGCGATGACAGGCCCGCGCGCTGAACTCATGGTGGCCGCCGATATGGTCGAAGTGCGTGTGGCTCGCCACCGCCAGCAGCGGCGCCGCGCGCAGCCAGGGCAGCTGGTCGCAGAGGCTCACGACTCCGGACCCTGAGTCGAACAGCAGGCTCCGGGACCGGCCGCGCACGTGCCAGATGTTGCAGCGGTAGAACTCGTGGATCCAGGGTTCGCTGATATGGGTGATGCCGTCGCCCTGCGGCACGCTCGCAAACCAGTCCCGCGCGGCCGCATGGGGCAGGGCGCTCACGGCCGCACCATGACCGGCACGATCGGCGAGGCGCTTGCCGGCACGAGCCGCGGCCCCTGCGGACCGAACACCGCCAGCGGCTCCGGAAACGCGAACAGCAGCGCCGGGTACAGCAGAGCCGGCAGCACCAGGGCCGCCAGCAGCGACAGGTCGAGGTCGCCGGCAGCGCGGCCGAACCAGCCGACGAAGTGACCCGGCATGTTGACCATCGACAACGCGATGCCGGAGGACAGCAGCCATGCGCCCATCCCAGCCAGGTTCCAGCCGCCGAGGAACCAATAAGGACCGCCGCGCTGGCCGCGGTTGAACACCTGCATCGCTTCAGGCAGGTAGTAGCCGCGCCGGACCCAGTAGCCGATGATCATCACGACCATCCACGGAGTCGTCGTCACCACGATCAGCGAGACGAAGGTCGTGATCGCATCCACGACATTGAACACGAAGCGGCCGACGAAGATCAGCGCGCAGGCGATCAGCCCGATGAACAGCGTCGCCCCCGCACGGCTGAAGCGCGGCACGACGCTCGAGAAGTCGAGGCCGGTGCCGTACAGCGAGGTGGTGCCGGTCGACATGCCGCTGATCACGGCGAGCAGCAACAGCGGATAACAGAAAGCCGGCGGTGCGATCGCGATCAGGCCGCCGGTATAGTCGACCTGGTCGAGGAATCGCGGAGCGCGCTGCGCGATGATCGAGGTCGTCATCAGGCCGAAGGTGAAGGGCACGAGGCTCAGCAGCTGTGCCGCGACCGATGCGCCCATCAGTCGCCAGCGGTCGGTGTTGCGCGGCAGATAGCGGCTCCAGTCGCCGAGGAAGGCGCCGAAGGAGATCGGGTTCGCCAGCACGACCAGTGTCGCACCGATGAACGCCGGCCAGAACTGCGCATCGCCGGCAGCGAAGCCGGCGCCCGCGAAGCCGGCATCGAAGTCCGGGTAGAACGCGCAGAAGCCGACCACGAACAGGGCCGAGGCGGCGATGACTGCGACCTTGCTGACGAGCAGCATCAACCTGAAGCCGTAGATCGATACCGCGAGGACCGTGAGGGCAAATGCGGCATAGGCAAGCGCAAAATGCAGTTCCCCCGGGTGCAGCTCGAACAGCCGCTGCGCGGCGCCGATCACCGCATCGCCGCTCGACCAGACGCTGATCGAGAAGAATGCGACCGCCGTCAGCAGACTGAGGAATGAGCCCACGATGCGCCCGACGACGCCGAAGTGCGCACTCGAGGACACCGCGTTGTTCGTGCCCGTCAGCGGCCCGAAGATCGCCATCGGCGCGAGTACAAGCGCGCCCACGCCGACCCCGAGCACGGCGGCCAGCAGGCCCTGGCGGAACGACAGGCCGAAGATGATCGGGAAGGCGCCGAGCACGGCAGTCGCCAGCGAGTTGGAGCCGCCCCAGGCGATGCGCAGGAAGTCGAACAGGGTCGCACCGCGATCGACGTCCGGAATCGACTCGATGCCGTGTGTTTCGAAAGCCTCGCTCACCGGATCCCGATCTCCTGTCGGCTATGTGGATTAACCTCGGCGGGGAAGCTAGCCCGTGTCAACGGGCAATGCAAGAGACGCGCGGGGGATGCACGCTGCCGGAGCGCTGGGTGGTGAACTCAGGGTGCGTGATGCACCAAGGTGATCCAGCGCCGCTCAGGCGTGGACGTCGATGAAGCCGCCCTTGACGGCAGCCTGCGGTACGCGCCCCGCGGGCGTACGGGCGTACAGCGAGGCGGTGGAGGGATGCGCGGCCGGCGGCGAGGCGGGGCGGTCGGAGGCAGTCTCCGCATCGATGGCGGAATCGTCGCGGGTGACGGCGTTCTGTGTACCGGCAGCGCTGCGTGACGTGAGCGACTCGTACGTTCCCGCAGACAGGGTTGCGAGTGGTGCGGAGTAATCGGCGCGCAGCAGCACGACAGTGGAGTCGGGCTGGGTCGCGAAGACGGTGACCCGCTGCAGGACTGCGCCCCCCGAGGGCAGTACCAGGCTGCTGCCGGGCGGCTCCGGCGCTACGCGGGTCGCCGGCAGGTACTCAGCCGCCAGCACCAGAGACTGCTGTCCCGATACGTTCACTTAAGCGCTGCCTGTTCCTTCACTTGGCGCCCGGTCGACTCCTGACAGCCGGCGGCAGTCATTTGCCGCGGACATCAGCCTGACAATAGCAAAATCACCGTTGGAAAGGCGTGGAGATTTGGTTAAAAGTTGATCAATCGCGACCCAATTCACGCGTTTCGGGGTCCGCAGCCCCTCAGGACCCCCGTTCAGTGCAGTTTGATGTGCGGTGTCGTTGCCTTGCGCAGCTGGGTCGCGATGAAGTCCAGCGTGGTCTTGATGTAGCCGTGCAGGGCCAGCTGGTGCATCTGGTACAGCGATTTGTACATGATGCCGGCGATGATGCCGTCGATGAACAGACTGCCGCCGATCAGGCCACCCATCAGGTTGCCGACCGCGGTCTTGGCGCCCAGCGAAACCAGCGAACCGAAATCGCGGTAGCGGAACGGAGGCATCGCCCGACCCCTGCGCTCCTCGCGGAACAGCCGCGCCAGGTAGCTGGCCTGCTGGTGGGCCGACTGGGCGCGCGGCGGGACGAAGCCCTTGTGACCGAGCCAGTCGCACTGCGCGCAGTCGCCGATCGCGTAGATGTGCTCGCCGCGCGTGGTGCGCAGCTGCGCATCGACGAGGAGCTGGTTGATGCGGTTCGTCTCCAGCCCGTCGAGCGTCGCCAGCAGATCGGGGGCCTTGAGTCCGGCGGCCCATACGACGAGGTCCGCGGGCACGAACAGCCCGGACGCGGTTGCGATGCCGGTGACGCCGACCTCAGTGACGCGTTCGCCCACCTTGACGTCGATGCCCTTGCGGGTCAGGAGCGTCGCGACCGACATCGAGATGCGCGGGCTGAGGCCCGGCAGGATGCGGTCCGCGCCCTCGATCACCGTGATGCGCACGTCGCGCTTCGGGTCCATGCGGTGCAGCCCATAGGCCGCCATGACCTTGCTGGTGTTGCGCAGCTCCGCGGCGAGCTCCACGCCGGTGGCGCCGGCACCGATGATCGCGATGTCCACCTGGACGGCCTTGCCCTCCCCGGCGCGGGTCTCGGCGCGCATGCAGGCAGCGAGCAGCTTCTGGTGGAAGCGCTCTGCGTCGTGCACGGTGTCGAGGCCGATCGCATGGTCGCGCGCGCCGGGAATGTTGAAGGTGTTGACCTCACTGCCGATCGCGAAAATCAGCCGGTCGTAATGCAGTGTGCGTTCGGGCAGCATCGGCTGACCGTCGGTGTCGGTGACCGCGCCGATCCGCAGCGTCTGCGCTGCACGGTCCAGTGACAACAGCGGGCCGCGCTGGAACTCGAAGCCGTGCCAGCGGGCCTGCGCGAGGTACTCGAGCCGGTGCAGGCCGACGTCGAGGCTTCCGGCCGCGACCTCGTGAAGGTGCGGCTTCCAGATATGGATCGACAGCTTGTCGACGAGGACGATGCGCGCGAGCCCCTTGCGTC
>Ga0302279_10000516_pt1 | contig 56205 bp, 61 predicted proteins | sample III_Bog_N3_3_FD_194541 | JGI IMG/M metagenome (GOLD analysis project Ga0302279, IMG submission 194541) | Peat permafrost microbial communities from Stordalen Mire near Abisko, Sweden - III_Bog_N3_3 | ecosystem: Environmental > Terrestrial > Soil > Wetlands > Peat | place: Sweden: Abisko... | reverse complement strand
TCATGGGGTCGTCTTCCCCTCGGTGGGGCTCGGTTTGGCGGATCTCCCTCCAGCGACCACTCGCGGGAGGGTCCAGAGCAAGCGGGAATCAATGGCGGTTGCATCGCCGCAAGTCAAACGAACCGTTTAAGACGGTTGCGCAGAGCCGGCTTGCGCGAGGCAGCCGGCGTGGCATGGTCCGGCTTCATGTCATCCGTGAAGCCGCCGCGGCGTGCCGGTCCGCCGCCCGACCAGGGTGTGCTGCACGAGGCGGCGCTGACCCATTTGGCTCGTTACGCCACCACGCAGGCCGGGCTGCGACGGGTGCTGGAGCGGCGCGTCGATCGCTGGGCACGGCTGGCGGCGGCTGAGGCCGAGCCGGAAGCGATCCGGGCGCAGGCGGCCGAGGCGAAGCGCGCGGCGGCCGAGGTGGTTTTGCGGCTGGCCGAAGCGGGGGCGGTCAACGACGCCGCGTTCGCCGCGAGCCGGGCGCGCAGCCTGACACGCGCCGGGCGGTCGCGACGGGCGATTACCGCGCATCTCGGCGGCAAGGGGGTGGCGGCGGATCTGGCGCGGGAGGCGGTGCCGGACGACGCGGAGACCGAACTCGCCGCGGCACTGGTGCTGGCGCGGCGGCGGCGGATCGGGCCGTTCCGGGCCGGCGAGCCTCTGGACGAGGCGGGGCGGCGCCGCGCGCTGGCCGCGTTCGCGCGGGCGGGGTTTTCGCAGGCGGTCGCCGTGCGGGCGCTGGCGATGGAGCCGGGGGAGGCCGAGGCGCTGGTGATCGCGCTGCGGCGGTGAGCGGGATCGGTTTAGTACCCGGTGATGGTCGTGCTCAGAACCCCTGTATTTCGGGACTGCCAAAGGCAGCCTCCGACAAGGACAGATAGACCTATGGCGTTGCTACCGGCCGCGGCGGATCGATCACGCATGAAACTTGACCGCGAACAGGCGAGACGACAGGCTCGGTTATGGACCTGACCTTGCGCATTCCCGACGACCTCGCTGCGCGGCTCGGCGCCTCGGGCGATCTGACGCGCCGGGCGCTTGAGGCACTCGCGTTGGAGGAGTATCGCGCCGGTCGGCTGGCGCGGCCCGAACTTCGGAGATTGCTCGGCTTCGCGACAAGCGCCGAATCCGATCGTTTCCTGAAGACACGCGGCATGGGCGAGGCGACGATGGTCTCGGAACCAGAGCGCGACCGACGGAACTTGGACCGGACCGACTCGGTCGTCGCGCGATTCCGGGCATTCCGGAGGGACAAGACACTGGGCGGTCTCGATCCCATCGCGCCTCTCCGAGAGGGCCGTCGGTGACGACGAGGTGAATTTCTGATGAGCGATTCGAAATTCCAGCTCGAGCGCGTCCAGGGGGCGCCCGTTTCGAATGAAGAGATCCTAACCGACATTCGACATGCGGCCACGTTGGCAGGCACGAACGTCATCTCGCAGCGGCTATATTCCGAGTTCGGCAAATTCGATCCGACAACCGCGTCGAGGCGTTTTGGAACCTGGAACAAAGCAGTCATCGCCGCCGGCATGGAGGTGGCCAACGAGGTCAATATCTCTGATGACCGGCTATTCGAAAATCTTATGCTGCTCTGGGAGCACTACGGGCGACAGCCGCGCAGAGCTGAATTGACTCACCCGCCCTCGACCATTTCGCAGGGAGCCTATAGGCGCCGGTTCCATTCCTGGATGGACGCATTAACGCAATTCGTATCATACGCTAACGCGCGGGACGTAATTCCGCCAAATCCAATCGACGCCGCCACCGGCCACCAAACCGGTCGGGATGCATCGCTCCGCACCCGTTTTCGCGTGATGAAACGCGATAACTTTTCATGTCGCGCTTGCGGAGCCAGCCCCGCCTTTTCGCCGGGCATCGCACTTCATATTGACCATATCATTCCCTGGAGTCGAGGCGGAGACACTGTTGATGAGAACCTTCAAACGTTGTGCGAGCAATGCAACCTGGGAAAAAGCAATGTTCTTTAGCGGAACCTGCTTTCACCGACCGTTGCAAGTCCGAGCGCCGCAAACGCTTTACGGCGGCCGGCGTTCAGGAAGCCATTACGCTGCTGGAAGCGCTGCCGCTGAGCTGCCGCTGCCTGCGTGGGTGCCGTCTCGGTGAAAGCGGGACCCGTGACGACACCGGAGGCCCAAGGCCACTGCTGTGATAAGCTCAAGCGATGAGCGCTTCAGTCCTGCCCCGTATGACGGCCGACGAGTTCATCGCCTGGGCGCTCGTCCAGCCTGATGGCGGGCACTTCGAACTCGTGCGCGGCCAGGTCGTCGCCATGGCACCGGAGCGGGTGGCGCATGCGCGTTGCAAGCTGCACATCGTCCGGCTCCTCGCTGATGCCATTGCCGCAGCAAAGCTCCCGTGCGAGGCGTTCGTCGACGGCCCAGCCGTGCAGGTCGATGAGGCGACGGTTTACGAGCCCGACGCGCTGGTGCGGTGCGGTCCACCGCTCGCCGACGATATGATTCGGATTACCGATCCGATGATCGTGGTGGAGGTGCTGTCGCCGTCGTCGCGGTCGCGCGATGCCGGCCTGAAGCTTGCCGACTACTTCCGCATTCCCTCAGTCCGGCATTATCTTATCGTTGCGACCGACATCCGCACCGTCATCCACCATGCGCGCGATGAGGCCGGCACGATTCTGACCCGCATCGTGCGGGATGGACCGGTGTGGCTTGACCCGCCAGGACTGGTCCTCGACGGTATTTTCCCGGCGGGAGAGCGATAGAGCGGCATGTTCCAGGCAGAGGGGGCGGTGGCGAGTGCGGCTTCTACCCCCTATCTTTGGTCGCATGTCCAACACCCCCGCCTTTCTCGACAGCGGGCGCCCTGATGTGCCCGACATCGTGGTGCCGCGCGGCGTCACCCCGTTTTACCTGCCCCGGCGCCCCGTGCGGGGCCGGCTGATCCGGCTCGGCCCGCTCGCCGATGCGCTGCTGACCCGCCAGGACAACCATCCCATCGTGGCCCGGCTCACCGGGCAGGTGCTGGCGCTGGCGGCTGCGCTTGCCTCCGCGCTGAAGTTCCGCGGCACGTTCAGCATCCAGGCCAAGGGCGACGGTCCGGTCTCGCTGCTGCTCGCCGACTGCACCGACACCGGCGCGCTGCGTGGCTACGCCCGCGCCGAGCCCGACTGGCTTGCGCGGGAACTCGCCAAGGACTCCGCCCCGACTGCCGGCCGCCTGCTGGGCGACGGGTTTCTGGCGTTCACCGTGGATCAGGGGCCGGACGAGCACCGCCACCAGGGGCTGGTCTCCATCGACGGCGAGTCGCTGGCCGACATGGCGCTGCACTACTTCCGCACCAGCGAGCAGATCGAGTGCACCCTTCGGCTAGCCTGCGACCGCACCGATGCCGGCTGGCGGGCCGGCGCGCTGATCCTGGAAAAGATTGCCGGCGCCGGCGGTGTCGATCCGGTGCTGGATGCGGAGGCGCAGGCGGAAAGCTGGCGCACGGCGACCACGCTGGCCGCCACGCTGACGGATGCCGAGCTACTGGATGATGAGTTGCCGGCCGAGGCGCTCCTTTACAGGCTGTTTCATACCGAGGGCGTCGCGGCCGACCGGTCTCGCGCGCTGTCCTATGGCTGCCGGTGTTCGCGCCAGAGGCTGGTCGGCGTTCTGGAAGGGTTTCCGGCCGATGATCTGGATCACATGGCGGAGAATGGCACCATTGCCATGACGTGCGAGTTCTGCAACGTCACGTTTCGTTTCGCGCGGGACGACGTGCGGGGGGCCGCGGCTAAGTCGGATTGACCGGGCGCGCGGGGTTCGGCAGGGTTCCCGTCTCGGAAGCGCAATCTTCGGCCCCCGGAGCCCTGTTATGCTGACCCGTCGCGCGTCGCTGTTGCTGCCGCTGGCCGTGGCCGCCTGTGCCGAGACGCCGCCGGCGCGTGACTATCCTCCGCTGAGCTACAGCTACCTGCCGCCGTTGCGCCTGAACGTTGCGTCGATCGACGTCGAGCAACGGTTTGTCCCGACCGGCGCGGCGCCCGATGTCAGCCCGGTTGATCCGGTTCGGCCGGTGGATGCGTTGCGCGCGATGGCGGAGGACCGGTTGAAGGCGTTCGGCAGCGCCGGCCGGGCGACGTTGGTCATCAACGACGCGTCGCTGACTCAGAGCGGCGACGTGATCACCGGCAGCCTTGCCGTGCAGCTCGATATCTACGGCCCCGACGGCGCGCGGGCTGGCTTTGCCGAGGCCCAGGTATCACGAGCGCACACCGGCGAGACCGATAACTTGCCACCCGTATTGTACGATCTAACGAAAGAGATGATGGACGCAATGAACGTGGAGCTGGAGTATCAAGTCCGCCACTCATTGAGAGACTGGCTGGCCCCAGAAAACGCTGCTCCACAACCCGTCGATCAGCAACCTCTGACAGCACCCCCAGCAAGCTAAAAGTCCGAGGGGTCCAGGGGACGACTGTCCCCTGGCGGGTGCAGGGCAGAGCCCTGCCGGGGGCATGGGGGCGGAGCCCCCATCTTTCACTCCCCAGAAATGCTGGACCCACGGTTCCCGACCATGGCCAGAAACTCCCTCCGCGTAGACGCATCGTCACGAAAAGCCCCCAGCATACGGCTGGTCACCATGGTGACGCCCGGCTTATGGATGCCGCGGGTTGTCATGCATTGATGCGCCGCCTCGATGACCACCGCGACGCCGCGCGGTTCCAGCACGTCCTGGATAGTATTAGCGATCTGCGCGGTAAGCTTCTCCTGGATCTGCAAACGCTTGGCGTAGGCCTCGACAACGCGGGCGAGCTTGCTGATGCCGACGACGCGGTGGTGCGGCAGGTAGGCGACGTGTGCGCGGCCGATGATAGGTACAAGGTGATGTTCGCAGTGGCTTTCCAGGCGGATGTCACGGAGCAGGACCATCTCGTCGTAGCCGTCGGTTTCCTCGAAGGTGCGCTCCAACAGTGCGACGGGATCGACGTCGTAGCCCGAGAAGAATTCCTCGTACGATCGGGCGACGCGGCCCGGCGTGTCGACCAGTCCTTCGCGGCTGGGGTCGTCGCCGGCCCAGCGCAGCAGGGTGCGGACGGCTTCCTCGGCCTCGGAGCGGGTGGGCCGGCCGTCGCTGCTGGGGGCAGCGGATAAGCGTGATGGCGTGATGACGTTCACCGCTGTTTCCTTCCGATTGTGTCCGTCGGGTGTGCGACGGGGACCCGACGCCAATCGGATATGGGGCGGTGCCGGGACCTCACAACCCGGGGATTGTTCGGGTCAGTGCACCTGGCCGCTGTGGTGCGGGCTGTCCAGGCTGAAGGCCGGGATGGCGACGTCGAAGTTCTCGCCCGAGGCCGGCGCGATCATGTGGTAGGCGCCGACCATGAAGCCGGTGGGCGTGTCGAGCGGCGTCCCCGAGGTGTATTCAAAGCTTTCCCCCGGCTCCAGCAGGGGCTGTTCGCCGACCACGCCGGCGCCGTGGACGTGCTGGGTGCGCCCGCGCGCATCAGTGATCTGCCAGGTGCGGCGCAGGAGCTGGACGACCTCCTTGCCCTGGTTCTCGATCTTCACGCGGTAGGCCCAGACGTAATGGCTCTCGTCCGGCTGCGACTGGTCCTCAAGGAAGAAGGACTGGACGGAGACGCGTATGCCGCGGGTCATCTTGGAATAGCCTTCTACCATGGCACGACCGGATCGTTGACCTGGTTGTCGGCTTCGATTGAAACAACGGAGCGGCGGCTTGTCCAGGCCTGCCCCGCATCAGGGCACGCAGGGCGAAGCGCCATCCGCCGCTGTCGTGCGGCGGGCGCGTTGGCGGAAGGCGCTTCGCTTGTCCACCCTTGTTGTTCTCTCAGGCTGCGGCGGGGGCCAGCCGGGGCACAAGCCCGGCCAGCGCCTGGGCCAGGTCGTCCTTGAGGTCGTCCGGGTCTTCCAGCCCGATGGACAGGCGGATGACGCCATCGGTGATGCCGAGCCGCGCGCGCTCCTCCGGGCCGATCTTCATGTGCGTTGTGGTTGCGGGATGGGTGGCGAGCGACTTGGAATCGCCCAGGTTGTTGGAGATGGCGATCAGCCCGAAGCGGTTCATGACCGTGAAGGCGGCGTCCTTGCCGCCGGCGACTTCCAGGCTGACGATGGTGCCGCCCGCCGTCATTTGCGCGCGGGCGAGGGCGTGCTGCGGGTGGTCGGCGCGGGTCGGGTACCAGACGCGGGTGACGCCTGGCTGTGCGGCGAGGAAATCGGCGACTGTGGCTGCTCCGCGACAGGCGGCATCGACGCGCAGCGCGAGCGTTTCCAGGCCTTTCAGCAGCGTCCAGGCGTTGAACGGCGACAGGGTGGGACCGGTGTTGCGGATGAACGGCTTCAACGTCTCCTCGATCCACTGCTTCCCGCCGAGCACGGCGCCGCCCATGACGCGGCCCTGGCCGTCGATGTGCTTGGTGCAGGAATAGACGACCACATCGGCGCCGAAGGTCAGCGGCTGCTGCAGCAATGGCGTCGCGAACACGTTGTCCACGACGACGATCGCGTCGGCCTGGTGCGCGAGGTCGGCGACGGCGCGCAGGTCCAGCAGTTCCAGCATGGGGTTCGACGGCGTTTCCAGCAGCACGAGCTGGGCCGGGCGGCTGAGTGCCGCCCGCCACTGGCCGAGATCGCTGCAATCGACGAACTCGGCCGAGATGCCGAAGCGCGGCAGCAGGGTGGAGACGATCCAGTGGCAGGCGCCGAACAGCGCGCGCGAGGCAACGACGCGGTCGCCGGCCTTGAGGTGCGACAGCAGCGCGGCGGTGACCGCGGCCATGCCGGAAGCGGTCGCACAGCAGGCCTCGGCGCCCTCGATCAGCGCCAGCCGTTGCTCCAGCATGGTGACCGTGGGGTTGCCGAAGCGGGAATACTGGTAATGGTCGGTGGTGCCGAGGAACGTCGCTTCGGCCTGCTCGGCATTGTCGTAGACAAAGCCGGAGGTGAGGAACAGCGCCTCCGCGGTCTCGGCGAAGCCGCTGCGATTGACGCCGCCGTGGACGAGGCGGGTGGCGGGACGAAGCCTGGCGGGATCGGTCATCTTGTCTGGGCCCCTGAATCCTGGTTGGCCCGACCGTATGAGCAGCCTCGGTCCTGGAAAACGGACCTGTCGCTGGCCTCTTTAGCGCGCTTGTTTCACCTCGCCGCAATCCGGCCGGACAAATCACGAGGGGCGGGAATGACCGCCGGGTGCGGAATTAGGCCGACCGGATTGCGGCGTCAACCCGGCTTGCGGTAAGATGTCTGCGCCGCTTGAGGTGCGGGTGTAGTTCAATGGTAGAACGGCAGCTTCCCAAGCTGCATACGAGGGTTCGATTCCCTTCACCCGCTCCATCACGCCCTTCACTCCTGCGACCCGGTGGCCTGCGACCGGTCGGTGGCTTCCGAGCCCCGTGGGCGCCGTGCCTTGAAGCAATTTTTCCGCAGCGTCGTGACCTGAGTCCGAGGCAGCGGTTGACGCGTTCGAAGTCCACCAATCCCGCCACCAGGTCGCGCAGCGGGAGGCAGGCCGAGGCCATCACTGCATCGACCGTGATATGCGGCGCCTTGAGCACGTGCGTGCGGCCGGTGCTGACATGCCGACTCGGCCTCTCGTAACGGTGCGGCAATTCGATGCGTTCTATCCTGAACGTCTTCTACCAAGACCGTCGCTGTGCGGCGTCCCGCCTGGCTCCGTGCGGCCCGTGCGGCTGTCGGGGGCCGGAAGACCTCGGTGGCCCGACAGTCGTGCGGCGCTGGTAGCAGCGCAGCGCCACCACCTGGCACTGTCGGCGTAACCCGCGAACCCGTTTCCTTTTACACGCTGCCGGCAGGAAGTCTCATTTGGAACTTCACAGACCGTAACTGTCGGCTTGAGATTAGCGGCGTATCAGCGCCCGCTGTCCGATCACGTGAAGTTCGCCTCGGTGATACTGCTGATGTTCTCGAAGGTGACCTGTGTATTGTCGGAGAGCGTGATGGTGACGCCCATTCCGGCCGGAGTCTGCGACTTCAGAATGTGGTTTTCCTCACCCGTGCCATAGCCTGACAGGGATATCTTGATTTGACTCGGGCTGATGAGGTCCTGCACCAGCTCGCTGCCGCCGGCGCTGCCCTTGATGAACAGGAACGTGTTGTTGGCGGACGATGCATCGATCGTCGATAAGCCGGCGCCTGCCACGAAAGTGTCGTCACCAGAACCGCCGAGGATCGAGTTCTTGCCGGGGCCGGCGGTAAACGTATCCTTTCCGAAGGACGAGCTGCCATCCAGGGTTTCGTTGCCGGGACCCGCAACCAGTTCTTGATTGGCGGAGCCGTTGGCAAAGAGCTGGTCTCCGTTGCCGCCACCGAACAGTGTGGTCTGGCCGCCGCCCGCGAACAGGTAATTGTTGCCGGCGGACCCGCCGCGCACCACGGCCGTCCCATCGCCGGCGGTTGAGCCTCGGTACGTGTCGCTGCCCGTACCGCCAAGGATGGTTACGCCCCCGTTGCCGCCCTGGAAATAGAGATTGCTCGATCCGCCGCGTACCAGGTCCGACACGGCGCCGGTGGCATCGACTGTCTCCGACCCGGAGCCGCCTACGATCTGGTCCTGTCCAACCGACGTGATCAGGTCGTTGCCGGAGCCGAGCTGGATCGCGTTTCTTCCGCCGCCTGCGTCGATCGTGTCGTTGCCGCCGCCCAGAGCCCTGATGTTATCGTCGCCGTTGCCGGTATTGAGCGACCAGTTTCCGTTGTCGCTGCCGGGGATGCTGATTTGATTGTTACCCCCGCCAGCAACCACCGAGCCGGAGCCGCCGCCCGCATCGAATATGAGATTGGTGGCTGCGTCCGAGAGCACCGACAGGACGCCGGAGCTGGGTCCGTTAACCCAAAAAGCAGGACTGTTTGCTGTTGCCGCTGCTGTTACCACTATGGCGGTGTAGCCAGTGGGCAGCGTGGTCAGGCCGCTCTGGGTCTTCACGAAATAGCCGGACTTGCCGGCGGGAACGGGCGGTGGCGACCCCGTCGTATCGGAGGCAGGCACCAACGTTCCGTTATTCACCCCGGCGGTGATGGCTGCGGCAAGCTGCTGGGCGAGCAAGACATTCGAACTGGAGTCGTAATTCAGAGAAATCTTGGTGTGGCTGTTCGCGCCCGCGACCGTGACGACCGGCATTTGAATCCCCTTGGCTGGTTTGCCCCGACCCGGGGCTCGGAACGCGGCGCATGCATGCCCTGGCCAGCGAATTGGAGCGTAAATACCGTATTATATTGACCGCAAATCGCCCCTTATTCCGTCCCACCAAGCATTAAATCGGCGGGAGCGCAGTTTACGTTGATAAATCATTATGGTGTATTCCGGATCAGGGAGAACGAACCGTCATAAGGGCGGTTTGAGAGCAAATATGAAATGGATTTCGTGTGCCCGATCGAATGAGGCATTCGATAGACACCTTTCGATTTGCAGACGATGAAAATTCTTGAAGCGATAAACTTGGCTTACCGAGATGAGTTACGCATATTGCGGCTTGATCGCGGGTAATGCGGCCTCGTTGCCGAGATCCAGGACAGGAATTGGCGATGAAAAATCGCATGCCGCGCGTGTCGGCTTCCGACGATAACAGGCGAGGAGCCGGGACAATCCCGGCTTCACGGCATCAGTGCGTTTGGCGGATGATGTGTGGTGGGATCAGCGTCCGGCTCTGCCGACACGAAGCACACGCGTGCTTCGTGTCGCGCCGCGATCCTGTGCCCGCTACCGGGTCGGGCGCGGCGGGGTCACCGTGTAGTCGTAGAAGCCGCGACCGGTCTTCCGGCCCAGCCAGCCGGCCTCGACATACTTCACCAACAGCGGGCACGGCCGGTATTTGCTGTCCGCCAGGCCCTCGTACAGCACCTGCATGATCGACAAACAGGTGTCGAGACCAATGAAGTCGGCCAATTCCAGCGGACCCATCGGATGGTTGGCGCCGAGCCGCAACGACATGTCGATCGCCGGGACCGAGCCAACGCCCTCATACAACGCGTACACCGCCTCGTTCATCATCGGCACGAGGATGCGGTTGACGATGAAGGCCGGGAAATCTTCGGACACTGCGGTAATCTTGCCGAGCCGGCCGGCGAGCGCGAGCACCGCATTGAAGGTCGGCTCCCCGGTGGCAATGCCACGGATGACCTCGACCAGCTTCATGACCGGGACCGGGTTCATGAAGTGCATGCCGACGAATTTTTCCGGCCGATCGGTGGACGCGCCGAGCCGGGTGATCGAGATCGACGAGGTGTTGGAAGCAATCATACAGGACGGCTTCAGATGCGGCAGCGCCAGCTTGAAGATCGCCCGCTTCACATCTTCCTTCTCGGTCGCGGCCTCGATGATCAGATCCGCGTCGCCAAAGGCGCCGTAGTCGGTGCTGTTGGTGATGCGCGCGATCGCCGCTACCTTGTCGTCTTCCGTCACCAGGCCACGATGGACCTGCCGGTCCATATTCTTGACGATGGTTGCCAGCGCCTTGTCGAGCGCATCTTGCCTCACGTCGAGCATGACGACGGGCAACCCGGCCAGGGCGCAAACATGCGCGATGCCGTTGCCCATCTGACCGGCGCCGATCACGCCCACCTGGGCGATTGCCGGCAACTCGGCGAGCTGTGGGGCGCCCGCGGCTGACGGCTTGACCTCGATATTCATTCAGGGACGCTCCAATGCGGCTGCCAGTTCCGGCAGCGCGGTGAACAGATCAGCTACCAGGCCGTAGTCGGCGACCTGAAAAATTGGAGCTTCCTCATCCTTGTTGATCGCCACGATTACCTTGCTGTCCTTCATCCCGGCGAGGTGCTGAATGGCACCAGAAATGCCGACTGCGATGTACAAGTCCGGGGCGACGATTTTGCCAGTCTGACCGACCTGGAAATCGTTGGGCACGAAGCCTGCGTCCACCGCGGCACGTGACGCGCCCACCGCGGCAGCCAGTTTGTCGGCAATCGGGTCGAGAAGCGAGAAGTTTTTGGCACTTCCCATTCCCCGCCCGCCCGAGATGACGACACGGGCCGCGGTCAGTTCCGGCCGTTCGCTCTTGGACAATTCGGCGGACACGTAGCGCGATACCGCCGGCGTCTCAATGTCGGGGGCGGGCTCGATCGGGGCCACGCCGCCCTCGGCCGGCACCGGGTCGAAGCTCGCGGCGCGCACCGTGATCACCTTCTTCGTGTCCGACGACCGCACGGTGGCCAGCGCGTTGCCGGCATAGATCGGGCGGATGAAGGTATCGGCGTCCACCACAGCGGAAATATCGCTGATCGGCTGCACATCAAGCAGCGCCGCCGCACGCGGCATGACGTTTTTGCCCACCGCGCTCGCCGCGGCCAGCAGGTGCGAATAGCCAGGCGCCAGAGCGACCAACAGCGTGGCGACCGGCTCGGCCAGCGGATGCTCGAAAGCGGGGGAGTCGGCGACGATCACCTTGGCCACGCCCGGCAGCCTTGCCGCCGCTGCGGCGGCCGCGGCGATGCCGTGACCGATGACCAGCGCGTGCAGCTCGCCGAGCTTGCCGGCAGCGGCGACGGCGCTGCGCGAGGGCTGCTTGATGCCAGTGGCGTCGTGCTCCAGCAGGACCAGGGAGGTCATCAGATCACCTTCGCCTCGGTGCGGAGCTTCGCCACCAGTTCGGCCACCGAGGCGACCTTGTGTCCCGCCCTGCGCTTCGGCGGCTCGGCGACCTTCAGCACGGTGAGCCGGGGCGTCGGGTCAACGCCGAGATCGGCCGGCTTGATGGTCTCGATCTTCTTCTTCCGCGCCTTCATGATGTTCGGCAGCGAGGCGTAGCGCGGCTCGTTCAGTCGCAGATCGGTGGTCACCACCGCCGGTAGGGTCAGTGCGATCGTCTCCAGCCCGCCGTCGACCTCGCGGGTGACGGTGATGCCGTCGCCCTCGACCACGACCTTGGACGCGAAGGTGCCCTGCGGCCAGCCGAGCAGCGCGGCCAGCATCTGGCCGGTCGCGTTCATGTCGTCGTCGATCGCCTGTTTGCCCATGATGATCAGCCGCGGCTGCTCGCGCACGGTGAGCGCCTGGAGCAGTTTGGCGACGGCCAGGGGTTGCAGATCAGCATCGGATTCAACCAGGATGCCGCGATCAGCCCCCATGGCAAGCGCGGTGCGAATGGTCTCGGTGCATTGCGGCACGCCAAGCGATACGGCGATGATTTCAGTTGCAACGCCTTTCTCTTTCAGCCGGACGGCCTCCTCCACCGCGATTTCATCGAACGGGTTCATCGACATCTTGACCCCGGCGGTCTCCACGCCGGTGCCGTCGGTCTTGACGCGGACCTTTACGTTGTAATCCACGACCCGCTTGACGGGTACCAGTATCTTCATTGAGGAAACCGTGCCGCTTGAAGGACCCACCGATGCGCGAGCGGGTTGCGGTCACCGCCTCTTCGCATGTGCAACAGACCGAACACCATATGCAGCGTTTACGGCTCTGTCAAACGAGAGAATAAGGCGGATATGTCAGCGGCGAATCCGCTTCAGGAGCGCAACAGGCTCATCAGGATCACGAACAAGACCAGCGCGGTCGCTTGCAAGACGACACGCCAGCGCATCAACCGGTTGGAGCGTGCCGGGTCGGGGTCGCGCACCAGCCCGAACAAGCCGGCGAACAGCGCACCCAGGGTGCCCAGCATCGCCAGCACGACAAAAATGGTCAGAACGGTCCTCACGGCAGTGACAATAGACGATTGCGCACGGTTGCCCAACCCCGGCCGCATTGCGACCCCATCATTGTGTTGACCCGCCGTTCAGGTTCGTGGTCGGGAGTGCCAATGAATCGCCTTCTCTTGCTGCTTGCCTGCGTCCTCTTGCTGGTCGCCGGGCCATCGGTCCACGCCCAACCAGCCGCCAGCCCGCCCGTGCTCACCGCCGAGCAGGCGCGGCAGGCGCTGGACGTTCTGAACGATCCGCGGAAGCGGGCGGAGATGGCGGCCACGCTGCAGGCAATCGCTGCACCGCGGCCGGCCGCGGCTGACCCGGCTGCCCCGGCAGCGCCGCCAGCCCCCGCTCCCACTCCCACTGCGCCAGCGGCCCCCCCGCCTGCACCGGCCACGCCGGCTGCTGCCCCCGCCAAGCCTGTCGCCCCCCCATCGGCAGAAGCGTTGGTGCTGCCGCTCGCCCCGGACAGCCTGGGCGCTCAGGTGCTGGTCAGCGTGGAGGGCTTCCTCGACCGGATGTCTGACCAGACGATGAACGCGTTGCGCGCGGTCCGCAGCGTGCCGCTGCTGTGGGGCTGGGCCGTGGTCATGACGACCGACCCCTGGGCGCGCGGCGTGCTGCTGGATGTGTCCTGGCGGGTCCTGGTGGCCGTCGCCTGCGGTCTCGCTGTCGAGTGGGGCTTACGCTTCGCCGTGCGGCGCCCGGTGTCGGCATTGGAGGCCAACGCTCCGGGGGCCGTGCCGATGCCTGCCGGTGCCCCGGCTGCCGGGACGCCTCGAGGAGCGGCACAGGGGGCGTCCCAGGAATCAGGACGAGACGCGGGAGAAGGAACACCCGAAGGAGGGACGCCCCAAGGGGTGAGCCAGGGGACGTCCCAGCCGAAGGCGAGCGAGGTTGAGGACCCGGAGGAAGAGGACTCTCAAGAGTCGGACGCAGAGCGAGGCGCCGAGCTGGGGGACTTCGAGCCCCTGCCGCCACGCCTCCGCCGCCGGCCCTCGGCCTGGACGCTGATCCGTCGCATCCCGCTGGTGATGGCCCGGCTCGCCCTGGAACTGGTGCCGGTGATCGGCTTCGCGGTCGCCGGCCATCTGGTTGCCGGCACCAGCGTTGCCGGCGAGTCGCTCAGCCGGCTGGTCATGCTGGCGGTGGTGGACGCCTACGCGGCCTGTCTCGCCGTCCTGTGCCTGGTGCGCATGGTGCTGTCGCCGCGGCGCCCCCGGCTGCGGCTGGTCCACCTGCCCGATGCGGCTGCCCGCGCCACGATGCGCTGGATTCGCCGTCTGGTGGTGATCGGCGTCTTCGGCTACGCCGGCGGCGAGATCGGGCTGCTGCTCGGGATGTCGGTAGCAGCGCATCAGGCCCTGCTCAAATCAGTCGGGCTGGTGCTGCACCTCTGCCTGGCGTGGCTGGTGCTGCGCAACCGCAGGGAGGTCCGCGCCATGATCCGCGCGCCGGCAGGTGCCACCGGCATCACGGCGCGGCTGCGCAACCTGCTCGGGTCGGTCTGGCACTGGATCGCGCTGTTTTTCCTGGTTGCCGGCTGGCTGGTCTGGGCGGTCGAGGTTCCGCACGGTTACGCCTGGATGCTGCGCTTCTTCTTCGTCACCGCCGCTGTGCTGCTTGGTGCGCGCATCGTGCTGGTGCTGGTGCTCGGCTCGCTCGACCGCGCGGTGCATGCCCGGAAGCCGGGCGATGATCGCCAGTCCAGCGTCGGGTCGCGCCTGCTGGCCTATCACCCGGTGCTGGTCAGCCTGACGCGGTTCACAGTGGCCGGGCTCAGCCTGCTGCTGCTGTGTCAGCTCTGGGGGCTCGGCGTGTTCGAGTGGTTCGCCGGCACCGACCTGGGCCGCCGCCTGATCTCGGCGTTCGGCGAGCTGGCGGTGACCTTCCTGGTCTCGCTGCTGGTCTGGGAGGCGGTCAACGCTGCCATGCAGCGGCAGCTTGCGAAGATGCAGCGCGACGCGCAGTCGGCACGCTCCGCCCGGCTGCGAACCCTGCAGCCGCTGCTGCGCACCTGTCTGCTGGTCACCATCCTGGTGGTCGCCGGGCTGATGGTGCTGAGCGAGATCGGCGTGAACATCGCACCGCTGCTGGCCGGCGCCGGCATCGTCGGCGTGGCGATCGGCTTCGGCTCGCAGAAGCTGGTGCAGGACCTGATCACCGGCATCTTCCTGCTGCTGGAGAACGCGATGCAGGTCGGCGACTGGGTCACCGTGTCCGGGCTGTCCGGGACGGTGGAGGCCTTATCGGTGCGCACCATCCGGCTGCGCGCCGGCGACGGTTCGGTGCACATCATCCCGTTCAGCGCGGTGACCAGCGTGACGAACGTCAACCGCGGACTGGGCAATGCCGAGGTGAACGTGACGGTGGCCTTCCACGAGGACATCGACCGGGTGAGCGTGGTGCTGAAGGACATCGTGTCCGGGCTGCGCAAGGAGCCCGAGTTCTCCGGCAAGATGCTGAGCGACCTGCAGCTTTGGGGCGTCGACCACGTGAACGGCGCCGCGGTGACCATCACTGGACAGATTGTCTGCACCGACAGCGGGCGCTGGCCGGTGCAGCGCGAGTTCAACCGCCGGTTGAAACGGCGCTTCGAGGCGCTGGGCATCGAAATATTCAACCCGATGCAAAGCATCGCCTGGTCGCCACCCGTGCCGGATCAACCGGCCTCGCCGTCCGCGCACATCACGGTGGCGGGAGAGTGAGGCGGGACGTATGCGCGCGGGGCATCCAGGCGCCGGGCCAGGTCGCGGCCGCGGCGCAGCGCTGGCGCTTCGATCGTCACATGCAGCACCCAGGCGGCAGCGAGCGGTAGGACCACCGCTGCCGGCAGCCACGCCAGGGTGAAGCGGGCCGGGTCGCCGCCGGCGGAAGCGGCCAGCCCGGCACCCAGGAGCTTCTGCACCGGCTCGTTCACCAAATAGGTGCAGTAGGAGATCGCGCCGAGCCATAGCAGTGCCCGTCCGCGCAGCGCGAGGGCGAGGGGCCGGAGCGCCGGCACCCCGAGCTGTGCCGCAAGGCAGAGCGACCAAACCACCGGGGGCAGCAGCTTGTCCGTCCGGCCCTCGTGGAGGCATAGTAATAAGGTGGCCCCCAGCACGGCGGCGTAGCAGCGGCGGCCCGTCGCGCCCTCCTGCACCAGCACGGCGGAGGCCATGCCCAGCGCGAAGAACTGCGCCTTGTTGGGCAGGAACGCCCGGCTGAACTGCCATGCCTCCGGCCCCAGCGCCTGCCAGACGACGCCCAGCAAAGCCAGTGCGAGGAACAGCGCGGCGAGCTGCGGCACCGCAAGCCGGCGTCCGAGCAAGGTGACCAGGAGGTAGAACTGCCATTCGGTCGACAGGCTCCAGGCGGCGCCAAGGACGCTCACCCAGGCATCGGGCAGCACGGCATCTGGCAGCAGCCCGTGCGTCATGGTCAGATGAGCGACGATGTGCGCGGGCCAGGCATGCGGCCAGCCCTCGGCCCAGATCGCCCGCGCCGGGCTGTCCGCGGCAATCCACGGCATCGATGCGAACCCCGCAGGCACTGCCTGGACTGCCACGGCGAGGGCGAACACCGCCAGGAACACCGGGAAAATGCGGGCGGCGCGAGCCACCAGGAACGGCGCCGGGCGATGGCCGAACGCCGCCAGCGACTGCACGATCACCATGCCGCTGAGGATGAAGAAGACATCGACCGCGGCCCCGCCATGCGACAACGGGCGGACCAGCCATGCCGGCAAGGCTGCGAACGGCGCCGCATGCGACACCATTACATAGACGGCGAGCACGCCGCGTAGCCCGTCCAGGCAGTCAAGCCGTTTCACGATCCGCGCAGGATCGCGCCGCGCGCCTTAACAAGCCGCCAATGCGCCGACCGGAACCGCCGCTCTTGGCAGGGTCCCCCGCCGGTGTGGCGACGGTTCCCGGCGATGCACGACTGTTGATTGGTTCGGCCCAGCCGCCGGCGAAGGCTGCCTTGCAACTTCGCAGGGTCTCCGCTATCTGAGTGTCACAATTCATTCTCCGCTGAGTTACGGGGGGTGGCCTTTGCGGGCCGCCTTTTTTGTTTTGGACGCAAACGACCCCATCCACACGAGTTTGGAAGCACGGCTGGCCGCCATCGTTGCCCCGACTTTGACAGACATGGGCTACGATCTGGTGCGGGTGGCCGTGCTCGGCCGCGACCGGCCGACCGTGCAGGTCATGGCCGATCGCGCCGACGGGGCGCAGATCACGGTGGACGATTGCGAGGCGATCAGTCACGCGCTCGGCGCCGTGCTCGACGTGAACGACCCGATGCCCCGCGCCTGGACGCTGGAGGTCAGCTCCGCCGGCATCGACCGGCCGCTGACCCGGGTCAAAGACTGGAACCGCTACGCCGGCCACCTGGCCCGCGCCGAAACCGCCATGCTGGTCGGTGGCCGCAAGCGCTTCTCCGGCATCGTTCTCGGGGCCGACGACCAGGCGGCGCGGCTTCGCCTGGACGACGGGACGGAGGTCGCCCTGCCGATCGACGCAATCCGCCGCGCCAAGCTGGTGCTCACCGACGCCCTGATCGAAGCCACCGCCCAACCACCTCGGACCAACTGAGAGGCAGACATGGATACCGCCATCGCCCGTCCGGAGCTGCTGCTGGTCGCGGACGCCGTCGCGCGGGAGAAATCCATCGACCGCGAGGAAGTGCTCGAAGCGATGGAGCAGGCCATCCAGAAGGCCGGCCGCGCCAAATACGGGCATGAGAAGGACATCCGCGCGACGATCGACCGCAAGACCGGGGACGTCCGCCTGTCGCGCTGGACCGAGGCGGTGGAGACGGTCGAGAACGAGGAAACGCAGATCCCCGTTCACATCGCCCGCAAGTTCAAGCCGGAGATCAACATCGGCGAGTACATCGTCGATCCGCTGCCGCCAATCGATTTCGGCCGCATCGCCGCGCAGACCGCCAAGCAGGTGATCGTGCAGCGGGTGCGCGAGTATGAGCGGAAGCGGCAGTTCGAAGAGTACAAGGACCGCGTCGGCGAGATCATCAACGGCGTGGTCAAGCGCACCGAGTACGGCAACCTGATGGTCGAGCTCGGCCGGGCCGAGGCGCTGTTGCGCCGCGACGAGCTGATCCCGCGGGAAAGCTTCCGAAACGGCGACCGCGTGCGCGCCTACATCTACGACGTCCGCGAGGAGCCGCGCGGACCGCAGGTGTTCCTGTCCCGCACGCATCCGGGGTTCCTCGCCAAGCTGTTCGCCCAGGAGGTCCCTGAGATCTACGACGGCATTATCGAGATCAAGGCGGTGGCGCGCGATCCCGGCAGCCGGGCCAAGATGGCAGTGATCAGCCGGGATTCGTCGATCGATCCGGTCGGCGCCTGCGTCGGCATGCGCGGCTCGCGCGTGCAGGCCGTGGTGCAGGAACTGCAGGGCGAGAAGATCGACATCATTCCCTGGAGCCCGCAAGCCGCCACCTTCGTGGTGAACGCGCTGGCTCCCGCCGAGGTGACAAAAGTGGTGATGGATGAAGAGGCGGGCCGCGTCGAAGTGGTGGTGCCGGACGAACAGCTCAGCCTGGCGATCGGCCGGCGCGGCCAGAACGTCCGGCTGGCGAGTCAGCTTACGCGTTGGGATATCGACATCCTGACGGAGGCCGAGGAAAGCGAACGCCGGCAGGAGGAATTCCGCCGCCGCTCCGGCCTGTTCGTCGAAGCGATGGACGTGGACGATGTCATCGCCGGCCTGCTGGTGACCGAGGGTTTCACCACGGTGGAAGAACTTGCCTTCACCCCGCCTGACGAACTGGCCTCGATCGAAGGCTTCGACGAGAACGTCGCCGGCGAGCTGATCCGCCGTGCCGAAGCCTTCATCACCCGCCGCGACAGCGAGCTGAGCGACCGCCGGGTCGAGCTGGGCGTGGCGGACGAGGTGGCGGCGATCGAGGTTCTGACCCCGGCCATGCTGGTGGCGCTGGGTGAAAAGGGCGTGAAGACGCTGGATGATCTGGCCGACCTTGCGTCCGACGAGCTGATCGAGATCGTCGGCGCGGATGCGATGGACGAGGCCACCGCGAACGACGTGATCATGGCCGCCCGCGCGCATTGGTTCGATGACGAGCCCGCGGCGGAGGCGCCTGCGTCGGACGCGTCAGATGCGTCCGGTGGGGATGACGATGGCACGGGCGCAGCAGCCGCCGAGGAGGCCCATCACGATTGACCGCGCGCCCTCCGATCCCGCAGCGGCAGCGGAGTCCGCGGATCAGGAGCCCGAAACCGGGCCGCTGCGGCGCTGCATCGTCTCGCGCGAGCGACTGCCGAAGGAGCGGATGATTCGGTTCGTGGTCGGCCCCGGCCGCGTGGTGGTGCCCGACCTGACCGCAACACTGCCCGGGCGGGGAATGTGGTTGAGCGCGCGTTGGGATGTGCTAAATGCTGCGCGTGCCCAGGCGACGCTGGGGCGGGCTTTTGCGCGCGCCGCAAGCGGGCCGGTGACGCTACCCCCCGATCTTCCAACTGCGCTTGAGGCGGCGCTGGTCCGGCGGATCGGCGAATTGCTGGGCTTCGCCCGACGCGCCGGGCAGGCCATGGCGGGCTTCGAAAAGGCGCGGGAATGGGTGCGGGGGGGCCGGGTTCGGTTGGTCCTGCAGGCATTGGATGGCAGCGCGGCGGAGCGCGCGCGGTTCCTCTCCGGCGTGGGAGACTTGCCGGTGCTGGATCCGTTGCCGGCTGCGGCGCTGGGCAAAGTGTTCGGACGCGACCACGTGGTCCATGTCGCGATCGCTCACGGGCGGCTGGCCGAAGCGCTTCATAGTGAGGCGCTGCGGCTGCAGGGGTTGCGACAGGCGGAATAGGCGACCGATGCCGGCGCGGATGCGCGCGGCGCCGGAGTGAACGACCAGACGGATGCGAGCGGGTAGTTACGGGTAATACATGAGCGAGAACGAGACTGACGGCGGCAAGGGACGGCTTTCATTGCGCCCCGCGGGTCGCATGGAGTTGGGCCGCACCGTCGACGCGGGCTCCGTGCGGCAGAGCTTCAGCCACGGCCGGTCCAAGGTCGTGCAGGTCGAGGTGCGCAAGAAGCGCAGCCCGGTCAGCACGCCGGGCGCGGCTGCCGGCGCGGCGTCTGCCCCGGCGACCGGGCGTACCCAATCAGCGAGCGGACGTCCGCCCGCCGGTGCACGTGCGCTGACCGCGGCCGAACTCGCCACCAGACAGCGCGCGCTGGTCGAGCAGCAGCGTGAAAACGCCCGCCGCGAGGCGGAGCGCCGCGAGCAGGAGAAGATCTCCATTCTGTCGGCCGCCGAAGAGGCGCGCCGCCGCGAGGAGGAGGCCCGCAAGGCCGCCGAAGAGGAAGCGCGCCGCTCGGCCGAAGAAGCGGCGCAGCAGAAAGCCGAGGAGCAGGCGCGCAAGATCGCCGAAGCCACGGTCACCGCTCAGGTCGCTGCCCCGACGGCTGGCGGCGCGGTGGCACGCGGCGCCGAGGAGCCCCGCCGTCGCCCGGCTCCGGCGTCTGCGCCTGCCGCCACCCCGGCCACGCCGTCCGAGACGCTGCGGCTAAAGCCCGGCACGCGCGGCGCGGAGGAGGAGGAGGAGGCGCGCCCGGTCCGCCGGACCGGCCCCGGCCCCGCCGTGCCGCCGCGCAAGCCGCAGGTCGCAGCACCGAAGAAGGGCGCCGACGACCGCCGCCGTCCCGGCCGCATCGATGTCCAGGCCGCCATCGAGGGCGAGGATGAGCGCGTCCGCTCGCTCGCCTCGGTACGACGCCAGCGCGAGCGCGAACGCCGCCAGGCGGAACTGGAACGCCTTCGCTCGGATCAGGTGAAAGTAGTGCGCGACGTAGTGTTGCCCGACGCGATCACGGTGCAGGAACTGGCCAACCGCATGGCCGCCCGCACACCCGAGGTGATCAAGGCGCTGATGAAGCTCGGCGTGATGGCCACCATCACGCAGTCGCTGGACGCCGACACGGCTGAACTGGTCGTGCAGGAGTTTGGCCACCGGTCGCGCCGCGTGTCGGAATCCGACGTGGAGCAGGGCCTGGAAGGCGAGGCCGACATCGAGGCCGATCTCGATCCGCGCCCGCCTGTCGTCACCATCATGGGCCATGTCGATCACGGCAAGACCAGCCTGCTGGACGCGCTGCGCTCGACGGATGTTGCCGCTGGCGAGGCGGGCGGCATCACCCAGCACATCGGCGCCTACCAGGTCCTTTTGCCGACCGGCGACCGCATCACGTTCATCGACACGCCGGGCCACGAGGCGTTCACCGCCATGCGCGCGCGCGGCGCATCGGTGACGGACATCGTGGTGCTGGTGGTTGCCGCGGATGACGGCGTGATGCCGCAGACCATCGAGGCGATCAAACACGCCAAGGCGGCGGGCGCTCCGATCATCGTCGCCATCAACAAGATGGACAAACCGGACGCGAACCCGACCCGGGTGCGCACCGAACTGCTGAGCCACGACGTGGTGGTGGAAGACATGGGCGGCGAGACGCAGGACGTGCTGGTCTCCGCGACCAAGCGGACTGGTCTCGACAAGCTGCAGGAAGCGATCCTGCTGCAGGCCGAAATCCTGGACCTCAAAGCGAACCCGCACCGCGCGGCCGAGGGCTCGGTGATAGAAAGCCGGCTGGATCGTGGCCGCGGCCCGGTGGCGACCGTGCTGGTGCAGAAAGGCACGCTGCGGCAGGGCGACATTATCGTGGCCGGCGCCGAGTGGGGCCGGGTGCGCGCCATGCTGGACGACAAGGGCCGCGCGCTGAAGGACGCCGGTCCGTCAGTTCCGGCGGAGGTCCAGGGCCTGACGGGTGTTCCCGTCGCCGGCGAGCCGTTCGTGGTGGTGGAGAACGAAAGCCGCGCCCGCGAGGTCGCCGAGTTCCGTACCCGCAAGCATCGCGACAAGGTGGCCGGCGCCAATATCGGCGCGCGCGGCACGCTGGACCAGATGCTGGCCCGCATCCAGGCGGGCGAGCAGAAGGAAGTTGCGGTCCTGATCAAGTCCGATGTGCAGGGCAGCGCCGAGGCGATCCAGGCGACCGTGCTAAAGCTTGCGCATGAAGAAGTGAAGGTGCGCGTGCTGCACGCCGCGGTCGGCCAGATCACCGAAAGCGACATCCAGCTCGCCAAGGCGTCGGACGCCGTGATCGTGGCGTTCAACGTTCGCGCCACATCGCAGGCTCGGGAACTCGCGCAGCGCGACGGCGTGGACATCCGGTACTACTCGATCATCTACGAGGTGGCGGACGACATCGAGAAGCTGGTGCGCGGCAAGGTTGCACCGAAGGCACGCGAGAAGTTCCTCGGCTACGCCGAGATCCGCAAGGTGTTCAACATCACCAAGGTCGGCAGGGTGGCCGGCTGCATGGTCACCGACGGCCTGGTGAAGCGTGGCGCCGGCGTGCGGCTGCTGCGCGACAACGTGGTGATCCACGCTGGCGAGCTGTCGCAGCTCAAGCGCTTCAAGGACGACGTGAAGGAAGTCGCTCGCGGCTACGAGTGCGGCCTGTCGTTCGCCAACTTCAACGACCTGCAGGAAGGCGACGTGGTCGAGTGCTTCGAGACGGAGATGGTCCCGGGGTGACGGCGCGACGCGCGCCAGCCGGACCAACCCAGCGGCAACTGCGCGTGGCGGAGGAAATCCGCCACGTGCTGTCTGGCTTATTCCAGCGGCATGATTTTCGCGATCCGGACCTGGCGGATGCCCGCATCACCGTAACCGAGGTGCGGATTGGCCCTGACCTGAAGCATGCGATTGCGTTCGTGACGCGGCTTGGCCGTAGTGACGTCGATACGCTGCTTCCGGCACTGCGCCGCGCGGCGCCGTTCCTGCGCGCGCAGATGGCGCATGCGCTGCGGCTGAAATATGCCCCGGAGCTTAGTTTCCAGCCCGACGCAGCGCTAGAGAATGCGACCAAGATCGACAAGCTGCTGCATTTGCCGGAGGTCGCGCGGGATCTGGGCAAGCCGGACTGAGGTTTGGGGACAGGCGTGGCGCGATCTCCTGCCGGCGCCGATCAGCGGTCGCTTTCGCGTAGGACCTGAGCGAACGGATTTTGGATGGTCAGGCGCCCGTCGATCACACGGCCGTGCTGCATGTCCTCAGATAACAGCGTCGAACAGCCCGCCTCCAGGGCCGCAGCGACGATCAGGGCGTCGTAAAAGCTGACGCGGTCCCGCTGCGCCATCTCCAGCGCTGCTTCATGCATCGCCACGGTGATGGGAAGAAGACTCGGTAACAGCAAGCGAAAGGCTGCCAAGGCGGCCGTTACGTCGGACCAGGATCGCTTTAACTTGCGAATGGCGGTGTTGGTGAACTCGTTCAGCACCTGAACGCTGATGGTGCCACCTTGCTCGAGCAGCGCCATCGCGATGGCAGCGCGCGGGTCATCCGTCACCGTCGCGTAGACCAGCACGTTGGTGTCAAGGAACGCCTTAGCGTTCATTCGCATCATCGCGGCTGAACCGAAAGCCGGGCGGCAGAGGCCGTTGCAGCGCCTTAAGTTGCTCTAGCGCCCGCTCGCGGCTGCTGTCGCGCCTCACCCTGAACGTGCGCTCGCTGGCGATCTCGATCTCGATCTCATCGCCTTCCTTGAGCCGCAACGTCTCAACGACCGACGCTGGCAGACGCACCGCCAGGCTGTTGCCCCACTTTCCGACCTGCATGCCAGGCTCCTTCCTAGGATACACGGCTTACACTGTATATCTGTCGGATGATGTGTGCACCTGCGTTCTCGGCACCCGTTAGCCGGCGGCGGTTAGCCTGACCCCGCGGCGGCGTGCCCGACCGTGGAACGTCCGGCCCGGGGCAGCGCAGCGCTGAGCACGATCGTTTGCGCGATCACTTCGGTTGGGGTTCAATGTCGATGGAGGCCTCTGATGACCGAACGGACGACCGGACCCTTGGGCAAGATGCTCGCGGGGATGACGTTGGCTGCCCGCTGGCTGATGGCATTGATTTACATCGGCTTGCTCGGTGCCATGCTGTTGCTGGTGGAGAAATTCGCGCAGAAGCTGGTCGAAACCTTGCCGCACGTGCTGACGATGTCGGGAAGCGACACGATCCTGACGGTGCTGACGCTGGTGGACCTTGCGCTGGTCGGCAACCTGGTACTGATCGTGATATTCTCCGGTTGGGAGATGTTCGTCGGACGGATGCTCAGCGCCGTGCCGACCGACCAGCCGAACTGGCTCACCGAGCTGGACTTCAGCGCCGTCAAACTCAAGCTGATCGGCTCCGTTGCCGCGATCGCCGCGATCCAGATTCTGGAAACGTTCGTTCACATGGACCAGACGCCCAAGGAGGACGCGGCTTGGCAGCTTGGCATCCTTCTCGGCATCGGGATCACGGGCGTGCTGCTGGCGCTGATGGACAAGCTGAGCGGTGGCAGTCACTGACGCCAGCCGCCGCCGTTGGCATTCGGCGTCCGCCTGCCCCCGCCCGAGACCTTCCTCCTGTTTTGGTTAGGTGGCCCCGGAGCGAAACAGTGCTCACGGCGCGCCGAGGCCCGCAGCCCGTAATCAGGGATGTCGCGCGCTAGCCTGCTGCAGGGCTGCGACCTCGCGAATCTTGCGCGCCATGGCGGCGATGCCGTTGCCGCGATTGGTGGACAGCGCCTCCAGCAGCCCGAGGTCCTTCAGGAACCCCGGGTCGGTGGCCGTGATCTCGGCCGGCGGGCGCCCCGAATAGACGCGCAGCAGCAGCGCGATCAGGCCGGAGACGATGGCGGCGTCGGATACCCCCGCCAGATACAGTTTCTCGTCTCGCAGCACCGCCTCCATCCAGACCCGGCTCTGGCAGCCGGGCACGCGGTGGGCGTCGTTGGCCCATTCCTCGGGGAACGGCGGCAGCTTGCGGCCCAGTTCGATGATGAACTGGTAGCGGTCCATCCAGTCGTCGAACACGTCGAGTTCGTCGCCGATCGCGGCGATCGCATCGGCGGCGCTGGGCTCCTCGGGGGTGACGAACGGATCAGCCATGGGTCTGGATGTGCGGGGTCGGGACCGGCCCGTCAAGCAGTGGGACGGGCATTGGCTTGCACCCAGGCGGTGAACGCCTCATCGGTCACGTCGCCGGCCGCGAGGCGCAGCGTCATGATCACCGCATCGGCGTCGCTGACCGCCAAGCGAAGCCCGCTCAGCGCCAGGAACGTTTCCAGCGCCACGTAAGCCACGCGCTTGTTCCCATCCAGGAAAGGATGGTTGCGCGCGATGGCGATGGCATAGAGAGCGGCCAACGCGGCCGTATCCGGCTGCCCGTAGCCAGCCAGGTTCAACGGCCGGGCCAGCGCGCTTTCCAGCAGCCCTTCGTCGCGGATGCCAGTGGCACCGCCGTGTTCGGCAAGCTGTTCGTCGTGGATGGCAAGAATCAGCTGGCGCGACAGCCAGACCGTCACTTCGCCAGCTCACGCAGCACCGCACGGCGCTCCTTCATGATCCGCCGCGCCACGTCCATCTGCGCCTCGAACGCCGGATCGGCCGTGGTCAGGCGCACGCCGTCGGGGGTGTCGATGGCGTAGATCGTATCGCCCTTGCCCACACCGAGCTTGGCCAGCAGCTCCTTGGGCAGGATCACGCCGACCGAGTTGCCGATCTGGGCGAGCTTCAGCGTGTTCATGGCGCCCTCCTTTGCCGAAGGGGGTTATAACATATGTCTGAACCGAATGCCACGGTCTGCCGACCAGTCGATCACAGGATGAACCGGCTCAGGTCGCCCTTCTGCGCCAGCGGGGCCACGCGCTCGTTCACGTAAGCCGCATCCACCGTAATTGTCTCGCCGGCGCGGTCGGTCGCGGTAAAGCTGATGTCCTCCAACAGCCGCTCCAGCACCGTGTGCAGGCGGCGGGCTCCGATGTTCTCCACCCGGTCATTGATGTCGGCCGCCAATTCGGCAAGCGCATCGACCGCGTCATCGGTGAAAATCAGCGTCACCGACTCCGTCCCCAGCAGCGCCGCGTATTGCTTGACCAGCGAGTGCTCCGGCTCGGTCAGAATCCGCCGCAGATCGCTGCGCGACAGCGGGGACAGTTCGACCCGGATCGGCAGCCGGCCCTGCAACTCCGGCAGCAGGTCGGACGGCTTGGCCAGGTGGAACGCGCCCGAGGCAATGAACAGCACATGGTCGGTTCTGACCGTGCCGTATTTCGTGGATACGGTGGTGCCCTCGATCAGCGGCAGCAGGTCGCGCTGCACGCCCTCGCGCGAGACGTCGCCGCCGCGGAAGCCGCCTTCCATCGTGCGGGCGCAGATCTTGTCGATCTCGTCCAGGAACACGATGCCGTTGTTCTCGACATGCGCCACGGCATCCTTCGCCAGCCGGTCGTTGTCCAGCAGCCGGTCTGCTTCCTCCTGCTCCAGCAGGCGCCGCGCGGCTTCCACGGTCAGGCGCCGCTTCTGCAGCGGGCGGCCCATCATGCCCTTCATCATCTCGCCCAGGTTGATCATCTGGCCGGGCGGCATGCCGGGGATGTCGAGCTGGCCGATCGGCATGCCGGAGGACTCGGAGACCGCGATCTCGATCTCCTTCTGCTCGAACTCGCCGTTGCGCAGCATGCGGCGGAACTTGCTGCGGGTGTCCGCGGCCGCGCCCTCGCCGACCAGCGCGGTGATCAGCCTTTCCTCGGCGGCGAGTTCCGCTTTTGCCTTCACCTCCTTGCGGGAGGCGTCGCGCAGCATGTTCAGGCTGACATCGACCAGGTCGCGGACGATGCTCTCCACGTCACGGCCGACATAGCCGACCTCGGTGAATTTGGTCGCTTCCACCTTCAGGAACGGCGCCTGGGCCAGCTTGGCAAGGCGGCGGGCAATCTCGGTCTTGCCGCAGCCGGTGGGGCCGATCATCAGGATGTTCTTGGGCACCACTTCTTCGCGCAGCCCCTCGGGCAGGCGCTGGCGCCGCCAGCGGTTGCGCAGCGCGATGGCAACGGCGCGCTTGGCGTCGCCCTGGCCGACGATGAAGCGGTCCAGTTCGGAGACGATCTCGCGGGGGGAGTAGGTCGGGACTTCCATCTAGATCGTCTCAACGATGATGCTGGTGTTGGTGTAGACGCAGATGTCGGCGGCGATCTTCATCGCCCGGCGGGCGACCTCCTCGGCCGCCAGATCGGGCACCGTCATAAGGGCGCGCGCCGCGGCCAGGGCGAAGTTGCCGCCCGAGCCGATGGCGATCAGCCCGTCCTCCGGTTCCAGCACATCGCCGTTGCCGGTGAGGGTGAAGCTGTGCGCCTTGTCGGCCACCGCCATCATCGCCTCCAGCCGCCGCAGGTAGCGATCGGTGCGCCAGTCCTTGGCGAGTTCCACGCAGGCCCGTTCGAGCTGGTTGGGAAAGCGCTCAAGCTTGGCCTCCAGCCGCTCCAGCAGGGTGAAGGCGTCGGCGGTGGCGCCGGCGAACCCCGCCAGCACCTGTCCGCCAGCGCCGATCCGGCGCACCTTGCGGGCGTTGCCCTTGACGATGGTCTGGCCGAGCGTGACCTGGCCGTCGCCGGCCATGGCCACGTTGCCGTCGCGGCGAACGCACAGGATGGTGGTCCCGTGCCAGCCGATGGGATCGTTGTGCTCCATGTTCCGGCTAGATGGCGTGCCGCCGGCATTGGGGCAAGAAGCGGTTGGGGTAGTGTTCCGGCCGCCACACTGGGGACGCGACCCAGCCATGCGGGTCCCCATGGAACAAACCGCCGGCCCCCTGACCGACGCTGAGTGTGACAGCCGGCTTCCCGAGCGGCGGCCAACACCCTAGAGAGGCGCGCAGAGGCGGGCCGGCAGCGGCGAAAGGAAGCGATCATGGCGCGGAAGCTCAAGGTTGCGGTCCAGATGGACCCCATCGACAGCATCAACATCGACGCCGATTCCACCTTTGCCCTGATGCTGGAGGCGCAGCGCCGCGGCCATGCGCTGTGGCACTACGAAGTTCGGCACATGGCGCTGCGCGAGGGCGTCAGCCGCCCGGGCGAGCGCCGGCAGGAGCGGCTACAGGCACGCGCCCGGCCGATCAGCGTGCAGCGCGCGAAGGGCGAGCATTTCCGCTTCGGCGATTCGGTGCTGCTGGACCTGGCCTTGATGGACGTGGTTTTGATGCGCCAGGACCCGCCATTCGACATGGCCTACATCACGGCGACTCACCTGCTGGAGCACATCCACCCGAAGACGCTGGTGGTGAACGATCCGGCTTCGGTGCGCAACGCGCCGGAAAAGCTGCTGGTCACGCATTTTCCCGAGCTGATGCCGCCGACGCTGATCACGTGGGACCTGGAGGCGATCCGCGCCTTCCGGGTGGGGCATGGCGACATCGTTGTGAAGCCGCTGTTCGGCAACGGCGGCGCCGGGGTGTTCCGGATCAAGCCGGACGACGAGAACCTTGCGGCGCTGCTGGAGATGCACTTCGCCCGCTCGCGCGAGCCGCTTATGCTCCAGCGCTACGAGCCGGCGGTCCGCCAGGGCGACAAGCGGATCATCCTGGTGGATGGCGAGCCGCTGGGTGCGGTCAACCGCGTGCCGGCCGAGGGCGAGGCGCGCTCCAACCTGCATGTCGGCGGCCGGGCGGAGAAATGCGAAATCTCCGCGCGCGACCGGGAGATTTGCGCCGCGATCGGGCCGACGCTGCGGGCGCAGGGGCTGATCTTCGCGGGGATCGACGTGATCGGGGACTGGCTGACCGAGATCAACGTGACCTCGCCCACCGGACTGCAGGAGATCGCCCGGTTCGACGGGACGCATTTGGAGCAGGCGATCTGGGACAGCATCGAGGCGAAGGTGGGGGCGTAGGTGGGAGGAGGCAGCTCCGCTTCCACGGGCGGGCACATGGCTTCGGCCAAACTTACCGTTCGTCCGGCCTCTTTGGGCCAAACTGCCCATCATGACCATCAGCTTCTCAATCGGCACTGAGCACCGCTTCAAATGACGTAATCGCCGCAACGAACTGTGGATACGCCTGCTGCAATACCGCCAGGTTCTCTCGGACCTTGTCGAGTTTCAGCGCGATGCCGTAAGTATGGTTCACCACATGACGGAAGCCCTTCAAAGCCACCATCTGTTCGTAGAGATCGGTGCCAAGAACGGCGGGCCGGACGTCCGATTCGGCCGCCATTTGATCAAGCAGATCCTGGTGCCAGTTTTCGCCACTTGGGACATAGCCATCTATGTCCTTGGCGATGGCCTTCAGAATGTCCTCCATGCCATTGTAGGCGTTGCGGACGCCGCCGCCGACGGTCATTGCCGTTCCCCAAGGGGAAGAGAATTCTTCCGGCGTCACCGCGAGTAGCCGAACGAAGTCACGCAGATTGGCGATTTCCTGCTCAAGCCGCGCCAGCTTCGTGTGCAAGCTCAAGAAGACGGGGTGCGTCTGCCCTGGCACAGCGGAACTCCTCCAACAGGTCGTCTTTGATATCTTCCTCGTAGACCACATCATACCCGACATTGCTGCCAGCCATGGTCTTGGCGATCGTGACCTCAACCAAACGCCGTTCGCTCTGGGCAATGCGGCCTGTTACCAAATAATCCACATCGGAATGGGACATGAATCGGCCGGTCGCCAGGGAGCCGATAACATAGGCTTTGATCCCCTGTTCGTTCAGTGCGGGAATAGCTGCCAGAGCACAGCGCAATGCGCGGACACGCCGCTTAGCGGTCCGATTCGCCATTAACCGTTCTATGCGCGATGTCGCCATGATCTATCTCGCGCTCTTAAGCATGAGCCAATCCATGCCAAGCTACGCGGCGCTATCGACTGTCATATTCTCGCGCCGAGGCAGCTTGGCAATCTCGCTGCCGCTCGCCTGCTCGGCAAGCCGCACGTCATACAGGCTTTGCAGGTTCATCCAGAAAGCCGGGCTGGTTCCGAACCAATGGCCAAGCCGAAGGGCGGTATCACCGGTGATGGCGCGCTTGCCCTGGAGGATCTGGGTGATCCGGTTGTGCGGAACGCAAAGCTGACGCGCCAGCTCAGTCGGCGTGATGTCAAGCTCGGCCAGCTCGTCGGCCAGGACTTCGCCAGGATGGATCGGGATGCGCGTCATAGCAGGACCCTAATCTTGGTCTAACAGGGTGCGGAAAAAGCCAGCCGATTTCCCTCGGAGGCGCGGCGCCGGGCGAAAAGGAATCGAGAGGCGCCGCTGTGCGAAACATTCGTGCGTTGACTGCAGTGCCCCCGTATCAATCTTTCGCCCACGCCGTGCCTCGGCGGGGCGGGCACCTTTTTCCGCAGCCTGCTAATGATAGTCCACGAGTTCGACGTTGCTGGGACCGGAAGCGCCCGGCCGCCACTCGAAGCAAATCCGCCACCGCAGGCTTGTTCCGCTCGCCCAATATAAATAGGACGCTATAAATAGGACGCTGGACGTCCAACGTCCAGACTCTGGCTATGGGTTTTGCCGCTTTAGGACCCGTTAAGCTCCGGCAGCTTCATCGCGCCAATGGCGTCGTAGCTCGAAGCGGGAGACTCTACCCGGCGATAAATTGCACCCAACCCGCCTCCGGACCCACAGCGCGCATCACCTCCGCCGCGCCGTTCCAGATCATTCGCACCGCCACGTACAGCACCACTGCCAGCCCGGCCCAGGCGATCCAGCGGAACCGATCCAGCAGGCTCGCCAGCATCCCGGCGGCGACCCCCATCAGCACGACGGACAGCACCAACCCGACCACCAGCACAAACAGGCTGCCATGCGCGGCGCCGGCCACCGCCAGCACGTTGTCGAGGCTCATCGACAAGTCGGCCAGAGCGATCTGCATCATCGCCTGGCGCAGAGTCTTCTCCCGCGCCACCACCGCGCCGCCAGCGTGGCGCGGCCGGCATAGCTCGCGGTACATCCGCCAGCACACCCACAGAAGCAGCAGCCCGCCCGCAAGCAGCAGCCCGATGATCGCCAGAAGCTGCAACGCCACCGCACCCAGCGCCACCCGGATCACCGTGGCGGCGGCAATCCCCAGCACAATCGCGGGGCGCCGCTGCCGCACCGGCAGCCCGGCCACCGCCAGCGCGACCACCACCGCGTTGTCGCCGGCCAGCGTGATGTCGATCAGCACCACCTGCGCCAGGCGGGCGAGGTCGGGACTCAACAGCGCGGCGAGGTCCATCAGGCGTGCGGCCCTTGTCAGGCGGTGTGCGGGCGGTCTAGCTGGCACCCACCCTGAAAGCGGACAACGCAGCGATGGTTCCCCGTTACACCAGACCCGAGATGGCGGCCATCTGGGCGCCAGAGAACCGCTACCGGATCTGGTTCGAGATCGAGGCGCTGGCGGCCGAGGGCATGGCCCGGCTCGGCGCCATCCCGGAGCAGGCGGCGCGCACCATCCGCGAGAAGGGCGGCGCCGCGGCCGCGGCGATCGGCCCCGCGGACATCGACCGGATCGACGCCATCGAGCGCGAGACGCGCCACGACGTCATCGCCTTCCTGACCTGGCTCGCGGAGGCGATTGGCCCGGATAGCCGGTTCGTCCACCAGGGCATGACCAGTTCCGACGTGCTGGACACCTGTCTGTCGGTGCAGCTTACGCAGGCGACCGACCTGCTGCTGGCCGACCTCGATGCGGTCCTGGCGGCGCTGCGGGCGCGGGCGTTCGAGCACAAGCACACGCTCACCATCGGCCGCAGCCACGGCATCCATGCCGAGCCCACCAGTTTCGGCCTGAAGCTCGCCGGCCACTACGCGGAATTTGCGCGCGACCGCACCCGGCTACTGGCGGCCCGCGATGAGGTCGCCGTGGCCGCGGTCAGCGGCGCCGTCGGCACCTTCGCCCATGTGGACCCGCGCGTTGAGGCGTATGTGGCCGAGAAGCTCGGCCTGGCCGTCGAACCGGTATCCACCCAGGTCATCCCGCGCGACCGCCATGCCGCCTATTTCTGCACGCTCGCCGTGGTCGCGGGCGGGATCGAGCGGCTGGCGACCGAAGTCCGCCACCTGCAGCGCAGCGAAGTGCGCGAGGCCGAGGAATTCTTCCACCCGGGCCAGAAGGGCTCGTCGGCGATGCCGCACAAGCGCAACCCGGTGTTGAGCGAGAACCTGACCGGCCTGGCCCGCATCGTGCGCGGGGCGGTCACGCCGGCGCTGGAGAACGCCGTGCTGTGGCACGAGCGGGACATCAGCCATTCCAGCGTGGAGCGGGTGATCGCCCCCGACGCCACCATCGCGCTGGACTTCGCGCTGGCCCGGCTGGCCGGGATGATGCAGCGGCTGGTGGTGCATCCCGAGCGGATGGTCGCGAACCTGGAGAGCCTGGGCGGGGTGGTGCACTCGGGCGAGGTGCTGCTGGCGCTGACCCGAGCCGGCATTCTACGTGAGGACGCCTACCGGATCGTGCAGCGCAACGCGATGGCGACGTGGGAGCGTCTGGGCACGCCGGAGGGTCGCAGCTTCCGCGCCAACCTCGATGCCGACCCCGAGGTCGCCGGCCGCGTGCCGCCGGACGCGCTGGACGCCGCGATGGACCCGGCGCTGCACCTGCGGGAGCTCGACGAGATATACCAACGTGTGTTCGGCGAACCCGGCCCGAGCGCTTGAGGGTCGGGCGCGGGTTTCGTAGCGTGCGGTTCGAACCGGAGGGGCGCCTGGTCATGCCGGCACGATCCAGGATCGGGAGACTGGCCGCTATTCTGGTGGCGCTGACCGGCCTCGCGGCCTGCGACCAGCCACCGCCCTTGCCGCCTCAGCCGGTGCAGGCAGGCGTGCCGTACGGCTCCTTCTGCGCGGCCGGCTCCTATTCGTGCCCGGCCTCCGGTCAGGTCGGCGCACCATGCGCATGTCCGGGCCTGGGCGCTCCGTCCTACGGAACCATCCGCTGACGGCGGTGGCGGTGGCCGGATCTGAGCGCTTCGTCCTACGACACCGTCCGCGACCCGCGGTTCAAACGGTAGGGTGGACAAGCTCTTGCGCCGTCCACCGATGCCGCACGCCGCACCGCATTGGCGGATGACGCCGTCCTTATCCACCCTGGCCAGGTGAGCGTCCGTTCCCGGCTCGCCCCGGCGGGCAGCTTCCCTGCGCTGCGGACATCCCCTGGGCGTGGCGGTTCGGCCACAGCGCTGCTATACCCGCTCGCCGTCCCCCCGCCCCAACCCGGGGGCGGCGTTGCATGGCCGCCTGCCGGCTGCCGCCGCCTGGGACCCGGGGAGAGGACCGCGAAGGAAACCGTTATGGCCCGCCGCCGCCAGCTATACGAAGGAAAAGCCAAGATCCTGTTCGAGGGTCCCGAGCCGGGAACCCTGGTGCAGTATTTCAAGGACGACGCCACTGCGTTCAACGCGCAGAAGAAGGGCGTTATCACCGGCAAGGGTGTGCTGAACAACCGGATCAGCGAATACCTCATGGTGCGCCTGGGAGAGATCGGCATCCCGACCCATTTCGTCCGACGGCTCAACATGCGCGAGCAGCTCATCCGCGAGGTGGAGATCATCCCGCTGGAAGTCGTGGTGCGCAACGTCGCCGCCGGCAGCCTGTCGCAGCGGCTCGGCATCCCGGAAGGCACCCGCCTGCCGCGCTCGATCATCGAGTATTATTATAAGAACGACGCGCTGAACGACCCGCTGGTGTCGGAGGAGCACGTGACCTGCTTCGGCTGGGCCAACACCCAGGACCTGGACGACGTGGTCGCTCACACGCTGCGCATCAACGACTTCCTAACCGGCCTGTTCCTGGGCGTCGGCATCACGCTGGTGGACTTCAAGCTGGAATTCGGCCGGCTGTGGGAAAACGAGGAGATGCGGATCGTGCTGGCCGACGAGATCAGCCCGGACAATTGCCGGCTGTGGGACAGCAAGACCAACGAAAAGATGGACAAGGACCGGTTCCGTCGCGATCTGGGCAAGGTGGAAGAAGCCTACCAGGAAGTGGCGAAGCGGCTCGGCATCCTGCCCGAGGCCGGGATGCGCGATCTGAAAGGTCCGGAGATCATGCAGTGACGGGCGATTGTTCCCTGACGGGGGTGCGGCAGTGAAGGCCACGGTGACGGTCATGCTGAAGCAGGGCGTGCTCGACCCGCAGGGCAAGGCGATCGCGCACGCGTTGCACACGTTGGGGTTCACGGCGGTCAACGACGTGCGCGCCGGCAAGGTGATCGAGCTGGAACTGGCCGAAACCGACCCCGCCAAGGCGCGCGAGGCCGCCGAGGACATGGCGCGCAAGCTGCTCGCCAACACGGTCATCGAAAGCTATCGGGTGGCGGTGGATGGTTAGGCCCCTGGAAGCCCGCGCAATTGACAGGCACATCAGGGCTGAGCCAGCGGCGGCCAAGGTTGTGAACGGGGCCACCGCATGAAGGCCGGCATCGTCATCTTTCCCGGCATCAACCGGGAGCGCGATATGGCGATCGCGCTGGAGCGGTCCTCCGGCCAGGCGCCACGCATGCTCTGGCACAAGGACACCGACCTGTCGGGGCTCGACCTGGTTGTGCTGCCGGGCGGCTTTTCTCACGGCGACTACCTGCGCTGCGGCGCCATGGCCGCCCATTCGCCTGTGATGGGCGCGGTGCGAACCCATGCCGAGCGCGGCGGGTATGTGCTGGGCGTCTGCAATGGCTTCCAGATCCTCACCGAGGCGGGGCTGCTGCCCGGCGCGCTGTTGCGCAATGCCGGCCTGCGCTTCCTGTCGATGGACTGCCGCCTGCGCGTTGAGCGCACCGATACCGCCTTCACCGCGCACTACGAGCCGCATCAGGTATTCCGCGCGCCGATGGCGCATGGCGACGGCAATTACGTCGCCGATGCTGCCGCGCTTGACCGGCTGGAAGGGCAGGGGCTGGTCGCGTTCCGCTATTCGACGCCCGCCGGCGAAGTCATCCCCGAGGCCGCCCGCAACGGCAGCGCCCGCAACATTGCCGGCATCTACAGCGACAATCTTCGCGTGCTCGGCCTGATGCCGCACCCCGAGGATCTGGTCGATCCGCTGCTGGGCGGCATCGACGGCAAGCCGCTGTTCGACGCGCTGGCGGCATGATGCAGCGGGAAGTCACCCAGGAGCTGGCCCGAGAGTTCGGGCTCAGCGCCGAAGAATACGCCCGGGTGCTCGGCATCATGGGGCGGACCCCGACCCTGACCGAGCTTGGCGTGTTCAGTGTCATGTGGTCGGAGCACTGCTCCTACAAATCGTCCCGCGTCTGGCTGAAGCAGTTGCCGACCAAGGCGCCCTGGGTGGTCCACGGTCCGGGTGAAAACGCCGGCGTCATCGACATCGGCGACGGGCTGGTGGCCGTCTTCAAGATGGAAAGCCACAACCACCCAAGCTTCATCGAGCCCTACCAGGGCGCGGCGACCGGCGTGGGCGGCATTCTGCGCGACGTCTTCACTATGGGCGCGCGGCCGATCGCCAACCTGAATGCGCTGCGCTTCGGCCGGCCGGAGCATCCGCGCACGAAGCGTGTGGTGGACGGCGTGGTGCGCGGGGTCGGCGGCTACGGCAACTGCGTCGGCGTGCCCACCGTGGGCGGGGAGGTCAACTTCCACGCCTCGTTCGACGGCAATCCGCTGGTCAACGCCATGACCGTGGGGATTGCGCCGAAGGACCGCATCTTCCTTGCCGCCGCCGCCGGGATCGGCAATCCGGTGGTCTATGTCGGCTCCAAGACCGGGCGCGACGGCATCCACGGCGCCACCATGGCGTCGGCCGAATTTGCCGCCGATTCCGAGGCCAAGCGGCCCACCGTTCAGGTCGGCGACCCGTTCACCGAGAAGCTGCTGATCGAAGCCTGCCTGGAGCTGATGGCGACCGACGCCATCGTCGCGATCCAGGACATGGGCGCGGCCGGCCTGACCAGCTCGGCGGTGGAGATGGCCGGCAAGGGCGGCGTCGGCATCGAACTGGACCTGGACAAGGTGCCGGCGCGCGAGACCGGCATGTCCGCCTACGAGTTCATGCTCTCCGAGAGCCAGGAGCGCATGCTGATGGTGCTGCGCCCCGACCGGGAGGCCGTGGCGCGGGCGATCTTCGAAAAATGGGAGCTGGATTTCGCGGTGATCGGCCATCTGACCGACACCGGGCGGATCGTGGTGCGGTATCAGGGCCAGTTGGAGACCGACATCCCGCTGGCCCCGCTCGCCGACCAGGCGCCGCTATATCATCGCCCCACCGCCGAGACGATCAAGCAGGCGCCGCTGAACCCCGCCCGGATTGATAACCGGCTCGGCCTCGCCGCCGCGCTGGAGCGGCTGATCGCCTGTCCGGATCTGTGTTCGCGCGCCTGGGTCTGGGACCAATACGACAGCACGGTCGGCGGCCAGACGGTGAAGCGGCCGGGCCAGGCGGATGCCGCGGTGGTGCGGATCGATGGCCATACGCGGGCGCTCGCGCTGACCACCGACTGCACGCCGCGCTACTGCGCCGCCGATCCGGAAGCCGGAGGCATGCAGGCGGTTGCCGAGGCTTGGCGCAACCTGACCGCGGTCGGCGCCCGGCCGCTCGCGATCACCGACAACATGAATTTCGGCAATCCGGAGAAGCCGGAGATCATGGGCCAGTTCGCCGCCGCGATCCGTGGCATGGCGGCGGCCTGCGATGCGCTGAACTTCCCGGTCGTGAGCGGGAATGTCTCGCTCTACAACGAGACGGAGGGACGACCGATTCTGCCCTCGCCGGTGATCGGGGGGGTGGGCGTGCTGGACGACGCGGCGAAAGCCGTGGGGATTGCCCTGGCACCCTGGCTGGATCTGGTGCTGATCGGCACCACCAAGGGCTGGCTCGGCCAGTCGCTGTGGCTGCGCGAGATCGCCGGCCGCGAGGAAGGCGCCCCGCCGCCAGTGGACCTGCCGGCCGAGCGTGCCGCTGGCGACTTCGTCCGCGCCCAGATCCTGTCCGGCGCCGTTCGCGCCTGCCACGACGTGTCGGATGGCGGGCTGCTGGTCGCGGTGGCCGAGATGGCGATGGCGGGGATGACCGGGGTGAGGCTGTTCACCGGGCCGCGCGAAATCCCCAGCCACGCGTTCTGGTTCGGCGAGGACCAAGGCCGCTACCTGCTCGCCGTCGGCGATTCGGCGACGCTGGTCCGTGCGGCCGAGGCAGCGCATGTGCCGGCGCAGCGCATCGGCACGTCGGGCGGACAGGATTTGACACTGCAGGACGGTGGAACCATATCGGTGAAAGCGCTGCGCGCCGCGCACGAGCGCTTTTTCCCGTCCTGGATGGATGGCACCGGCTGAGGAGGGGCGACGCATGGCGATGGGGATCAGCGACATCGAGGCTCTGATCAAGGCCGCCCTGCCGGATGCACAGGTGACGGTCGAAGATTTGGCCGGCGACGGCGACCATTATGCCGCCACCGTTGTCTCCGAGCAGTTCCGCGGTATTTCGCGGGTGAAGCAGCACCAGATTGTCTATGCTGCGCTGCAAGGCCGCATGGGCGGCGAGCTGCACGCGCTGGCCTTGCAAACCTCAGCCCCCGATTAGGAGATCGAACGCATGGACAATCCCGTCTTCGACCGCATCAAGACCGAGATCGCCGACCATCCGGTGATGCTGTACATGAAGGGGACCGCGCAGTTTCCGCAATGCGGCTTCTCCGCCCGGGTCGTCCAGATCCTGACCCACTTGCAGGTGCCATTCAACACGGTGAACGTGCTTGAGGAGCCCGAGATCCGTGAAGGCATCAAGCAATTTTCCAACTGGCCAACGGTTCCGCAGTTGTACGTGAAGGGCGAGTTCGTCGGCGGCAGCGACATCGTTACTGAAATGTTTCAGTCCGGCGAGCTGCACACGCTGCTGACCGAAAAGGGCGTCCCCCACCAGACGAAGGAGTGACGGCAACGGCGGCGGTCAGCAACGCTGGCCGTGACGCCGGTGAACCACAAACCACCCTTTGACGGCGCCCTGCGATAGCCCTGCTTGGGCCATCCGATTGTGCTTCTGTACAGGGCTCCGTCTGGCTGCTTGGCAAGGCAGGCTGAGGCCAATTGCCCGTCAACCAGCGGGCGGCGGCTGGTGGCGCGCTAGCAGCAACTAACTGATTTCATAGCGCTTTATCAATTTGTGGCAACCCATCAAGGGCCGCTGGAAGCGGGACTTATCGCGGGTGAGCGGCCCGGACCGGCGCCGCAGTCAGCGGACAACCCATTGATAAGTATGGCGGCGTCGCCCTTGTGACCACTTTTGACACGTATCCTCATCCTGCCCCGACAAGGCTGGGGAATTTCCTTGCCTCTCCGCCACGGACGGCATAGGCTCCATAACTGCGACCGAATAAGTCGGAGTTCCATGTCGTTCATCAGCGTCGGCGTTGAGTATGGGCTGCACTGCCTCTTGTATTTGGCAGCCCCCGCAAGTCACGCGCCGGCCCCAAGCGTTCGCGACCTCGCCGACCTTCAAGGCGTTCCGGCCGAGTATCTGGCCAAGCTATTTACCAAATTATCCAGGGCCGGCTTGGTCGTGGCCACCGAGGGCGTACGGGGAGGTTTCGCTCTGGCGCGGCCGGCGGACGAGATCAGCTTCCTGGATGTCGTTGAAGCCATCGATGGAAACAAGCAACTCTTTGAGTGCCGTGAAATTCGCGAACGATGCGCCGTTTTTGATTCCGGGGCGCCTGCCTGGGCAACCAACGGAGTTTGCTCGATCCACGTGATCATGCTGGCCGCCGAAAAGCGCATGAGAGACGAATTGGCCAGTCATTCATTGGGGGAACTTGCGATGCAGGTTGCCGCCAAGGCGCCAGCCAACTTCCCCCACCAAATCGCGACGTGGCTGGAGCAACGAACTTTAAGCCGCTGTGGCGATCGTGACGCAGCGACAGCCGAATAGCCTGCCGCCACTTCTCCACGGAACAAAATCCCTTCGCTCAAAATTTTGAGGACTGAACAATGGACCAACGTCTCGACCTTACCAAAGTTTCTCCCGACGGCTACGAGGCAATGCTTGGAGTGCACTCGTATGTACAAAACAGTGGCCTGTCACTCGGGCTGCTGGAACTGGTAAAGATGCGTGTATCACAGATCAACGGCTGCGCCTTCTGCATCGCCATGCACGTTCCATTGGCTCGCAAGCATGGGGTCAGTGAAGACCAATTGCACCTTCTCGCCGCATGGCGCGAAGCGCCGATTTATAGTCCGAAAGAGCGTGCTGCCTTGGCCTGGGCGGAAGCTCTGACACGCCTTACCGGAGGCGACGTTTCAAATGAAGTGTACGGTGAGATGCGTCAGCATTTCTCGGAAAAGGAAGTGGCCGATCTTTCTTTTGCGGTCGCTGAAATCAACGCCTGGAACCGCCTTATGATTTGCACTCGGACCCCGCCCCAGATTGGCAGTTCGGCCTAAGATTGGCCTCTTACTTGTCGCACCCGTCTATGGCAAGACTTCCGCCGAGATCGAACCGGGCGACAAGGCCGCCGCCGAGATTGGTTCCAATCCCGGATGTCGGACCGTCGGTAGCCGGGGCATCCGGACGGGCGGGTCAGCCGCGCCTGTGCGACCAAGACGTTCGGAGCCGGCATTCGAGGTTATGGCTCGTCGGACGGCGGCCCCGCGGGATCGCCGAGCCGCAGGGTGCTTTCGTCCGAGCGCAGACCTACGGCCGCTCTGACGGGCAGTAGTTGCTGAAGTGGCCTTGGCAATCTGCACACGCCCGTGCTTGCTTGATCAAACCGGGCGACTTGGCCTCCGGCGCCACGTGCGACAGAAGTTTCTCCAGCGTTTCGCTGCCGCAGGTGGGGCACGTCGGCACTTCGGAGAAGCCGACCAGCGCTTCAAACTCGGCGTTGCAGTCGGCGCAGTGGAAATCGAACAGCGGCATCGCGGGTTGGGCCTCTTGCGGTGGATGGAACCAGGTCGCCAGCGAAGCTAAAGCTACTCCACAACGGCGGCACAGGCGAGCAAGTAAGGGCGTGCCCTCAGTCCCCTCGCCGGGGGAAGATCGCGATCGGCACCTTGAGCAACGTATGTCCTGGCGCTATCATTATGATAGCAGGGGAGGCATGCCCATGGGAAGCCTGATCGTTCGCGGTGTCGATGACAGTCTCATCGCACGGCTCAAGGAGCGCGCGGCGAGTCACGGACGTTCGGCCGAGGCCGAGCATCGGGAAATCCTTCGGTGCGCTCTTGGTGAGGGAACGACGAACATGCCCTTTGGCGCTCTGTCGGGAAAGATTCGCATCGCTCCGGATTTCGACCAAACGCCGGCTGACATCATCGAGGCTATGGAAGGCGGCAGAGAGTGAAGCTGCTGCTCGACACCCATATCCTGTTGTGGGTTCTGAGCGAACCTGGCCGCTTGAGCGCGGAAACCCTTCGTACGCTGGCCGAAGCACATAACCCGGTGTTCGTCAGCGTCGTCTCGCTATGGGAGATCGCGTTGAAGCGAAGGATCGGAAAGCTTCATGCAGACATTAACGCAATCACCGCCCAATTGTCTCCTTCAAGCAAGATTCAACTGCTTGGGCTACACCCGCACCACCTCACGACATTGGAGCGCCTTCCGTTCCACAAGCAACACCGGGACCCGTTCGACCGCCTGCTGATCGCCCAGGCGATCTCGGAAGACATGGTCTTTGTGACGGCGGACCAGAACGCACCGCTGTATCAGGTGCGTATCACGGCTCCCTGACCTCCCCTCCGGCCGCGCGCGGCGCCGCCGGCCCCAGCGCGGCTTCGATGCCAAACTCGCCCGGAAGTGCCCCGTGCGGAAACAGCCGCGTCACATGCCCCATCTTGCGGCCCGACAGTGGATCGGCCTTGCCGTAAAGATGCGGGATCAATCCCGGCGTGCCCAGAATCGCCGGCCACAGCGCCATGTCCTCCGGTCCGATCAGGTTCTTCATCACCGCGTCCGAATGCCGCACCGCCGGCGGCAACGGCAGGCCGGCGATGGATCGGACGTGAAGCTCGAACTGGCTGGCGGGGCAGGCGTCGATCGTCCAGTGGCCCGAGTTGTGCGGCCGGGGCGCTATCTCGTTCACCAGCACCCGGCCGGTCGCATCAACGAACATCTCGACCGCCAGCAGGCCGACCAGATCCAGGGCTTCGGCGATCCGACGGGCGATCGCCTGCGCCTGGCGATCCACGGCCTCGGGGATGCGGGCCGGCGCCAGCGTCAGGTCCAGGATATGCGCGCGGTGACGGTTCTCGACCGTGTCGAAGGCGGACATGCCGCCATCGACGCCGCGCGCGATCACCACGCTGACCTCCTGCGCAAACGCGACGAACGCCTCCAGGATCAGCGGCTTGGGGGCGAGCCGGTCGAACGCAGACGCCAGGTCGCCCGGCCGCCGCAGCGTCGCCTGGCCCTTGCCGTCGTAGCCCAGCCGCGTGGTCTTCAGCACAGCCGGCAGACCCAGCCGGTCCACCGCTTCGCGCAGCTCGTCCAGGGTGCGCACCTCCTGCCATGGCGCCGTCGGCACACCGGCGCCGCGCAGGAAGCTCTTTTCGGTCACCCGGTCCTGACTGATGCGCAAGCAGGACGGGGCGGGCCGCACCGGCTTCAGCGAGGCGAGCAGATCAAGCCCGTCGGCGCTGATGTTCTCGAACTCGAAGCTGATCACGTCCACCGCGGCGGCAAACGCCCGCAGCGGCCCGGGCGCGGCGTAATCGCTGATGGTGACGGCGTGCGAGACCTGCGCGGCGGGGCTGTCCACCTCGCGCGTCAGGATATGGCAGCGATAGCCGAGCCTGGCGGCGGCCAGCGCCGACATCCGGCCCAGTTGCCCGCCGCCGACGAGCCCGATGGTGGCGTTGGGGGGTAACGGGAATGCGGTCATCGGAAGACGCCCGCGGCGAGGCCGGCCACCGGCCATCCAACCACCGGGCAACTTGCCCGCCAGCAACCGATCACGGGGCAGCGGGTTCGCACCGCCATCGGGAAACCGGTCATGGCTCGTCGCGTGGCTCGTTCGCCACCGCCCCGGTCTGCGCGGCGCGAAACGCGTCGAGCCGTTCGGCCAGCGCCGGATCGCCGGTCGCCAGGATTGCGGCGGCGAGCAGCGCCGCGTTCACCGCCCCGGCGCGGCCGATCGCCAGCGTGCCCACGGGAATGCCGGCGGGCATCTGGACGATCGACAACAGGCTGTCCACGCCCTTCAGCGCGGCTGATTCCACCGGTACGCCCAGCACCGGCAGCGACGTCCAGGCGGCGCACATGCCGGGCAGGTGTGCGGCACCTCCGGCTCCGGCGATGACCACCCTCAGCCCGCGCGCGCGGGCGCTGGCGGCGTAATCGCGCAACCGGTCCGGCGTGCGGTGGGCGGAGACGATGCGCGCCTCGTGCGGCACCGCCAGCCGGTCCAGCGTCTCGGCGGCATGGCGCAGCGTGGCCCAATCGGACTGGCTGCCCATGATGAGCCCGACCAGCGGCGCCGGGTCAGGCAATGGCAGTTCGGGTGCTGGCACGTCAGGCAACGGCACGTCAGGCAATGTTGTCCGGGATCAGCCGGCTCTCCAGCCAGGAGATCTCGTCCTTCAGCATCAGCTTGCGTTTCTTCAGCCGCTGCAGGTGGAGCTGGTCCAGCGACCCCTGGTCCGCAAGCCGCGCGATCACCGTATCCAGGTCGCGGTGTTCGCTGCGCAGTTCATGGAGCTTGCGCAGCAGTGAGTCACGGTCGGTCAACATGCCGAAGCCATAGCACAAGGTCGAAGCGCCGCCACAGCCCCGGTACGGTTTGGCATGGAATAGCCGCTCAAAGGAGCCGCTCCTGGGCAACTGCCCCTGGAAATGGAGGCCGGGATGGCGCTAGGATGACGGTGCCGCGCGTGCTGCGGCGCGGGCGGCGGCTCACACCCGGATCAGAAGGGGGTTTCATGAACCTGCAGTCCCGTCTCGCTTCCCTCAAGGAGCGGCATGACTCGCTCGAAAACCGTATTATCGACGAGGACCAGCGCCCGAGGCCAGACAGCGAGATGCTGACGCGGCTGAAGATCGAGAAGCTGCACGTCAAGGAGGAGATGGAACGGCTGCGTACGATGTCAAACTGACAGCGGCGCCGCGCCCGCGCTCAGGCGGCGGTGTCCGCCTCGGGCGGCGGGGGCGGCGGTACCGCCCTTCCCTCTCGCTCCAAACGCTCGTTGGCGACGGAGATCGCCGCATTCAGATCCGTCTGGCTGCAAAGCCCCAGAATAACCGGATCACGCGGCTTGATGTTCGCGCTGTTCCAGTGCGAGCGCTCCCGCACCTTCTGAATCGTCTCCTTGGTCGTGCCCAGCAGCGTGCCGACCTGCGCTTCCGACAATTGCGGGTAGCTGCGCAGCAGGAAGGCGATTGCGTCCGGCCGGTCGTTGCGCTTGGCCACCGGCGTATAGCGCGCTCCGCGCGTCCGCTTGACCGCGGGCAGGGCGTTCGCAGCCAGTTTCAGCCGCGCCTCCGGGTCCGCCTCGCAGCGACGGATGTCCGCCGCGGTGACCTGGCCGTTGGCCACCGGGTCGTAACCGACGATGCCCTGTGCCACCTCACCGTCAGCGATCGCCTGGACCTCGAGCGGGTGCATGCCGCAGAAATCGGCAATCTGCGTGAACGTCAGCGCGGTCTTGTCGATCAGCCACACGGCGGTTGCCTTGGGCATCAGGGGCAATGTCATTCGGATATCACCTTCGGGCCGACGAGCGCGGCGGTGGCGGGATATGACTTCCCGCTGGGGGTGGGTCAAGGGTGGCGCTAATATAAAGTCTTGACGGATGATCATGGAGGCCGGGCGATGGCAAGGGACGATGACGACGTGCCGGTGCGCAAGCGGTCCAGGCTGGAGCGGCTGGTCCTGGACCCGCTCGGGATCGAAGAACTGCGGGACTATATCGGCGAACTGCGCGAAGAAATCGCCCGTGTCGAGGCTGATATCGCCCGCAAGCAAAGCCACCGCAGCGCGGCGGACGTGTTCTTTCGCAAGCCATGATGCCGGCTGCTTCCCGGTCGCACACCTCGGACAAAAACGCGCATCAGCCGCCCGGCTTCCGCGGTACTGAGCCGTCCGCTGGTATCATTCCGCCGGCTGCCGCTGCTTGCCGGCGAAGCGCGCCTTCGCCCGCTCGCGCAGCGTCTGGAACGTTACGTAGAGCATCGGGATCAGAAAAATCCCGATGCTGCTCGCCGCAATCATGCCGGCGAACACCGCCGTGCCGACGCTCCGCCGGCTCAGCATCGCCGCGCCGTGCGCGAGCACCAGCGGCACCAGGCCGCCGATAAAGGCGACCGACGTCATCATGACGGCGCGGAACCGCATGCGCGACCCCAGAACCGCGGCGTCGCGGATGGGCATGCCCGCCTCACGCTGCTCCTTGGCGAACTCGACGATCAGGATGCCGTTCTTCGCCGCGATCGCGATCAGCACCACCAGCCCGATCTGCGCATAAAGATCGACAGACAGCCCAGCGATGCTGATCCCAATGAAGGCCCCGAGCACGCCCACGGTCACCGACAGCAGGACGGGTATCGGGATCATCCAGCTTTCGTACAGCCCGACCAGGAACAGGTAGGCGAACAGCACGGCCAGGCCGAGTATGAAGCCGGTGCGTCCTTCGGCGAGATGTTCCTGATAGGCGGTGCCGGTCCACTCAAACCCATAGCCCGGCGGCAGCGTGGCGTTGGAAACCTGCTCCATCGCGGCGAGGGCCGTGCCGGACGATACCCCTGGCGCCGGGCCGCCCATGATGGTGACGGAACGGAAATTGTTGTAGCGCGACACGACCTGCGGGCCGGTGACGATGCGCGGCGACGCGATGGAGCGCAGCGGCACCATCTGGCCGTCCTTGTTGCGCACGAAGATGCGCCAGATCGCCGGGATGTCGCTGCGGTCGATCGATTCGCCCTGAATGTTCACCTGCCAGGTGCGGCCATACAGATTGAAATTGTTGACGTAGATGCCGCCAAGCGTGGCCTGCAGGGCGGTGAACACGTCCTGGATCGACAGTCCCAGCGCCTGCGCCTTGTCGCGGTCGATATCCAGGAACAGCGACGGGTTGGTTGCCGTGAAGGTGGAGAACACCCGCGTCAGCAGCTTGTCCTGATTGGCCGCCGCCACCAGGCCCTGCACCACCGAGCCGGTGTTGGCGGCGTCCTGTCCCAGCAGCGCCTCAAGCTGATATTCGAACCCGGCGCCGGTGCCGAGACCGATGATCGGCGGCAAGTTGAACGGGAACACCAACGCCGAGCGGATGCCCTGCACCGCGCCGAATGTTCGCCCGATGATCGTCTGCACCGAGTCGGCGGTCGCCGTCCGGTCGGCGAACGGCTTCAGCCGCGCCACCATGAACGCCGAGTTCGGCTCCTGGATGCCGTCGAACAGCGAGAAGCCGATGATCGACAGCGTATCGGAGATCTGCGGCACGCCCTTCAGGATTTGCTCGACCTGCGCCGTGACCTCGCTGGTCCGCGAGACCGAGGCGCCGTCGGGAAGCTGCACGGCAAGGAAGAACGCGCCCTGGTCCTCCTCCGGCAGGAAGCCGGTCGGGGTGATGACAGAGGCGCCCCAGATGCCGGCGCCGAGCAGGGCGACCAGCAGCAGGGACACGAACCCGACCCGCACCAACCGCCCGACCACGCTGGCATAGCCGTCGCGCACATGGTCGATGCCATGCAGCACATAGGCCATGATGCCCTTCCGCTTCTCCGGCAGATGACGGAGGAACACCGCGCAGAGCGCGGGCGACAGGGTCAGTGCGTTCACCGCCGAGATAAGCATGGCGCAGCTTATGGTCACGGCGAACTGGCGGAACAGCGTGCCGGTCAGGCCGGGGATGAACGCCATCGGCACGAACACCGACAGCAGAACAAGGCTGATGGCGAGGATCGGGCCGGTGATCTGGCGCATCGCCTTGCGCGTGGCCTCGGCCGGCGACAGGTCGGGCTCCTCCTCCAGCACCCGCTCGACGTTCTCCACCACCACGATGGCATCATCGACGACGATGCCGATCGCCAGCACCATGGCGAGCAGCGAGACCGTGTTGGCGGAGTAGCCCAGCATCAGCAGCGCGGCGAACGTGCCGATCAGGCTGACCGGCACTGCGACGGTCGGAATGATGGTAGCGCGGATGTTGCCAAGGAACAGGAAGACGACCAGCACCACCAGCACGAAGGCTTCCGCCAGCGTCTTGATCACCTCGCGGATCGTGTCGCTGACGAAGGTGGTCGAGTCATACATGACAAAGGAGTGCAATCCCGGCGGGTACCGCGGTTGCAGCCGCGCCAGGGTTGCCGCCACGGCCTTCGAGGTCTCCACCGCGTTGGCGCCGGGCGACAGGTAGATGCCGATCGGCACGCCGGGGCGCCCGTTCAGCCGCGTGTCGCTGTCCATGTTCTGCGCGCCCAGCTCGACCCGCGCGACGTCGGACACGCGCAGCACCGAGCCGTCCGGGTTGGCGCGGACCACGATGTGGCCGAACTGTTCGGCTGTGACCAGCCTGCCCTGGGTCTGCACATTGAATTGGAACTGCTGGTCGGCACTGATCGGCCGGGCACCGATTCGTCCCACCGGAGCGACGACGTTCTGCGCCTGGATCGCCGCGATCACGTCGCCGGGCGACAGGTTGAGGCTGACCAGCCGGTCGGTGTCGAACCAGACCCGCATCGAATAGTTCAGCTTGCTGAACAGGTTGGCCTGGCCGACGCCGGGCGTGCGGGAGATCGCGTCCAGCACGTTGATCAGCACGTAGTTGGTGATGAACAGCGGGTCCATCTTGGGATCGCTGCCGTCGCCGTAGAAGGCGAGGAATTCCAGCACCGCCGAGGACCGTTTTTGCACGGTGAGGCCCTCCAACTGGACCTCGGGCGGCAATTGCGACAGCGCGGTCTGCACGCGGTTGTTGACGTTGACCGTGTTGATGTCGGGATTCGAGCTGTTGTCGAAGCTCACGGTCAACGTGTAGCTGCCGTCGTTGCCGCTGTTCGACTTCATGTAGATCATTTTGTCGACGCCGACGACCTGCGCCTCGATCGGCTGGGCGACGGAGGTTTCCACGACCTCGGCGGAGGCGCCCGGGTAACTGGCGCTGACGGTGACCTGCGGCGGGACGATATCGGGAAACTGCGCCACCGGAATGCGCAGCATCGCCAGCGCGCCGGCGAGCGTGATGACGATCGCGATGACGATCGCCAGGCGCGGCCGATCGATGAAGACCGAGGAGATCATTGGCTACTTCGTGCCGCTGCGGTTTGTGGCGCCCGGGTTTGCGCTGCCTTGGCCGGTGGGGCCAGCGCCCGCGCCGTCGGCACCCGCGCGGTCGCCACCGGCGGCTGGGCCGCCGCCTTTCCCAGCGGCGCCGCCCGCGTTGCCGCCTTCGCCGGCCATCGCGCTGGCACCCTGCAACTGCGCCGGGTTCGGGTTGATCGGCGGGCTGGCCGGGCCGGGCAGGACCTGGATGCCGGGGCGCACGCGCTGGATGCCGTCCACCACAACCATCTCCCCTTCGTTCAGCCCGCTGATCACCGCGGCGACGGTCGGCGTGGACTGCCCAAGCTGGATGCGCGTCTGCTGCACCTTGTTCTGCGCGTCCACCGTGTAGACGTAGTCGCCGCGCTGGTCGGACAGCACGGCGGCGCGCGGCACCGTCAGGACTTCCAGCGGCTGGACGCCTTCCACCATCACAGTAACGAACTCCCCGTCGGTCAGCTCCCGCACCGTGGCGCCGCCCACCTTGTCGGTGGCGATCGGCGGGTTGGGAATGCTGCCGCGCAGGATCAGCGTATCGGTGCTCAGCGAGACGGTGTTGTCGATGAAGTTGAGCTTGCCGGTCTGGTCGAAGGTCCGGCCGTTCGGCAGCCGGATCCTGATCACCACCGCGCTGAAGCCGCCCCCGCTGGCGTAGTGCTCGCGCATCTCGACCGCGGTGCGCACCGAGACGGGGAACACGACATACATCGGGTCCTGGCTGACGATGGTGGTCAGCGTGCCGGAACTGGGCGACACCACGTTGCCGGGCGTGACCGCGGTGCGGCCGATCTTGCCCGCTATCGGCGCGCGGATCTCGGTGTAGTTCAGGTTGATCTGGGACTGGCGCTCCTGCGCCTGCGCCGCCTGAACCTGGGCAGCGTTCGACAGCATCGAGGCGCGCGAGTCGTCCACTATGGATTGCTGGCCGGCCGGCGTGCGCAGCAGGCTGCTGGCGCGGTTGAAGGTCAGGGTGGCGTTCTGCAACTGCGCCTGGGTCTGTTGCACCGACGCTTGTTTCGCCGCGAGGTCCGCCTGGAAGGGCGGCTGTTCCAGCCGGTAGAGCAGGTCACCTTGCTTCACCTCGGCGCCCTCGGTGAAGAACATCTGCTCCAGAAAGGCGGTGACGCGGGCGACCAGGGCAACCCGGTCGATCGCGGCCACGCGGCCGACGAATTCCGAGGTTTGGGTGATCGGCTGCTTCTGCGCACGGACCACGCCGACCGCCGGAGGTCCGGCGGCGGGCGCCTGGGCCTGCACGGACCCGGACAGAAGAACAGCGAGCACCAGGGCCGCCGAAAGGATAATCGAAACCCGAAACGTCATGGACCGGTAGACTCCAGGCACAGGGCCGTGGCACCGGCCAAGCGCAAGGTGGGCATGGGGCTGCATCGTGCCAATAGGAGCGCGGGCTGGGGCGCCGTCAATCTCGGGCGCTGGTCGTCGGGGGCTGCGCCTTGGACGTCCGGCCGAACGACGACGGGGGAACGATACCGGCGCGCACCATGATGCTAAAGTCAAGAAATGTTGCCGAAGCGGCCAATACCGAGGGAGAGGGGCGGACGCCATGTCTGAGCACGTTGCCATTTGCGAGGTCGGCCCGCGCGACGGGCTGCAGATCGCACACTCCCGCATGGCCACCGACCTGAAGGTCCGCTGGATCGCCGCGCTCGCCGCCGCCGGCGTGACGGAGATCGAGGTCGGCAGCTTCGTCCCGCCCCGGGTCATTCCGCAGATGGCCGACACGCCAGCGGTGGCGGCGGCCTGCCTGGCGATCCCGGGCCTGGTCGTGCAGGCTCTGGTGCCAAACCTGCGCGGCGCACAGGACGCCTATCGGGCGGGGGTCCACAAGGTCGCCGTCCCGGTCTCGGTCAGCGAGGGCCACAGCCGCGCCAACCTGAGCCGCACGCCCGCCGAGCAGATCGCCGAGGTGAAGATCATTGTCGCGTGGCTCAAGGCGCAGCCGCGCCGGGTGCTGGTGGTGGCGGCCTGCTCCACGGCCTTCGGCTGCTCGATCGACGGCGTGGTGCCGGCGGCCAGCGCAGTGGCGGTGGCGACGGGGCTGGCAGAGGCGGGGGCGGATGAGATCATGCTGGCCGACACCGTGGGCTACGCGCATCCGGCGCAGATCCGGGCGGTGGTCCGGGCGGTTCGTGCCGAGATCGGCGACCGCCTGCACGGGCTGCATCTGCACGACACGATGGGGCTCGGCCTTGCCAATGCCCTGGCCGGGCTGGAGGAAGGCGTGCGCGCCTTCGATTCCTGCCTCGGCGGTCTGGGCGGCTGCCCCTATGCCCCCGGCGCCTCGGGCAACGTGGTGACCGAGGACCTGGTGTTCATGCTGGAAAGCATGGGGTTTGCGACGGGGATCGACCTTCCGGCCCTGCTCGCAGCGCGGCGTCTCCTCCACGAAGGCATGCCGGATGAGGCACTGCACGGACAGGTCGCGAGGGCCGGTATCCCGAAGACGTTTCGGCGAGCGAGCGGAGACCAACGACAAGTCGCGGGCTCGTGACGGCAGTGCGCGTGAACATTGACCGCTAACAGGGCGGCCGCGGCAGCACACAGCTTTCAGCGTCAGGTGCGGCGGCGCTATCGTCCCGCCATGACGGCAAGCGATCCGACCGCCCCGACGATGCGCGCGATGGTGCTGGGGGCACAGCGCCAGTCCCTCCATCTGGCAGCGATCGCCATACCCCAGCCGGGACCAGGGCAGGTATTGATCCAGGTCCGCGCCTGCGCCGTCTGCCGCACCGACCTGCACGTGGTTGACGGCGAACTGCCGGACCTGAAGCTGCCGCTGGTGCCAGGCCACGAAATCGTCGGCATCGTGGCGGCGCTCGGCGCGGGCGTGGACCGGTTCCGGCTGGGCGATCGCGTCGGCGTGCCGTGGCTCGGCTGGACCTGCGGCGTATGCGCGTTCTGCACCACGGGGCGGGAGAATCTGTGTCTCCGTGCGCGGTTCACCGGCTACCAGATCGATGGCGGCTACGGCGAGTTCACCGTTGCCGACGCACGTTTCTGCTTCGCGATCCCCGATGCCTATAGCGACGCCGAGGCAGCGCCGCTGCTGTGCGCGGGGCTGATCGGCTACCGCGCGCTGCGCATGGCGGGCGATGGGCGCCGGCTCGGCCTGTACGGCTTCGGCGCGGCAGCGCACATCATTGCGCAGGTCGCGTGCTGGCAGGGGCGGCAGGTCTTCGCCTTTACCAGCCCCGGCGACACCGCCGCGCAAGAGTTTGCGCGGGAGATGGGATCGGTCTGGGCTGGTGGATCGGACCAGCCGCCGCCGGACTTGCTAGATGCGGCCATCATCTTTGCCCCGGTCGGCGCGCTGGTGCCCGCCGCGCTGCGGGCGGTGCAGCGCGGCGGCATCGTCGTCTGTGCCGGCATCCACATGAGCCCGATCCCGAGCTTCTCCTACGACATCCTTTGGGGTGAGCGCGTGGTCCGCTCGGTCGCCAACCTGACGCGCCAGGATGGCGAGGACTTCCTTGCGCTGGCGCCGAAGGTGCCGGTCCGGACGCGGCCCGTTTCGTATCCGCTGCAACAAGCCAATGAAGCGCTGAACGATTTGCGCGCGGGCCGGCTGCAGGGTGCTGCGGTGCTGGTCCCCGCGCCGTTTGACCGCGCTACGGCCGCCGCATAGCGTCGCCGGGATAGCGCGTGGGGAGCTGTCCGAATGTCAAACAAGCTCAAGCAGCGCCTTAAGGCGGGCAAGGCCGCGGTGAACGGCTGGCTCGCGATACCGTCGGGCTTCTCGGCCGAGGTGATGGCGCAATGCGGATGGGACAGCGTCACCGTCGATTTACAGCACGGCGTGCAGGACTATCAGTCCATGGTGCAGTGCTTCCAGGCGATGCAGGCGCATCCTGTCACCCCGCTGGTGCGCGTGCCCTGGAACGAGCCCGGCATCATCGGCAAGGCGCTGGACGGGGGAGCCATGGGCATCATTTGCCCGATGGTCAGCACGCCGGACGAGGCGACACAGCTTGCCGACGCCAGCCTGTATCCGCCCGCCGGCAAGCGCAGCAACGGTCCGATCCGCGCCGCGATGTATGGGGAAGCCAGCGACTACCAGAAGACCGCCAACAACGAAGTCCTGGTCATTCCGATGATCGAGACGCAGCAGGCGATCGACAATATCGGCGCGATCCTGGACACGCCCGGCCTCAGCGGGATCTATATCGGGCCGAGCGACCTGGGCTTCTCGCTGGGGCTGGTGCCGATCCTCGACCGCGAGGAGCCGCAAATTCTTGGGATCTACGAGATGCTGCTGCGCGAGACCGCCAAGCGCGGCCTGTTCGCCGGGCTGCACAACGCGACCGCTGCCTACGCGGCGCGGATGATCGGGATGGGCTTCCGCTTCGTCACCATCGCGAACGACAGCGGGCTGATGGCCCGCGCCGCACGCGAGGCGGTGAACGCCACGCGCAAGGCCGCGGGCGAGGTCGCCACCTGAACGGTGTCCCAGACGGCGGAGTGTCGGATTGGCAATGATACCAGCGGCTGCGTGTGCGGACCGGTCGGCGGCGGATGAGCTATTTGGTTCGGCGCGCGGCAGCCGAGATTATGACCGAATTGTGGTAACGCGGTAGGGTGGACCAGCGAAGCGCCGTCCACCTCTTGCGGTGTGGCCGGCGGCAATGGCGGAGGGCGCAAGAGCTTCTCCGCCCTACATGGCAACCAAGCGGTCATCGGCCGGAGCCGATCAGAACCGAGCCGTCCCTGGATCGAGCCCGAGCAGCACGCGCCCGACCGGCTCAAGATTGCTCATCGTTGCAACAGCTATATGCTGGCCCGCCGCATGGACGTCGCGGAAGCAGCGCTCCAGCCGGTTGCCCTCGAACAGCGCCGTGCCCCCGCCCAGCGCGAACATGAGATCGACCGCCTGGATCGCATTCTGCGTCGCCTGGCAGGCGGCAAGCCGGACCAGCGCGCGGCTTTGGAGCGATGCGGGATGACCGGCAAGCAGCGTCTCCCACACCGTGCCCAACGCGTCGAACAGGTAGGCGCGGCCGGAGCGCACCAGCGCCTCCCCGCGCGCCATGTCGGCTTGGGCCAGCGGCTTGTCGCGGAGCACCGATTGCGATCCTGTGGGCGTCTTCGCGCCGGCAAGCTCGGCCAGCGCTTCGATCGCGGCACGGGCAATTCCAAGTGCAACGATCGCGATGCAGCTCACGAACGTGCTGGTCATCGGGATGGCGTAGAGCGTCCCGGGCTGGCGCGGCACCGGGCTGAAACCGGGTAACGGGATGGTCAACGCCTCCGGCACGAACAGCTCCGTCACCTGGTAGTCGTCGCTGCCGGTCGCGCGCAGTCCGCTCACGTGCCAGATATCGAACACCTCGACCTGCTCGCGCGGGAACAGGCAGAGCCGGAATTCCGGGCCGCCGCTCGCGTCCCGCCGTGGTGTGCCGTCGTCGTGGGTGATGCAGTTGCCGAGCACCCAATCGCTGTGGCCGATGAAACTGCCGTAGCTCCAGCGCCCGGTCACGCGATAGCCGCCGCTGACGGCCACGGACCTTCCGGTCGGATTGAGCGTGCCAACCAGGATCGAGCGTCCCGAGCCGAAAACTGTCTCGGCGGCGCTATCGGTCATGGCGCCGGCCAGTCGCCCGTAGCCGGCGGGGATGACCGTACACCAGCCGAGGGACCCATCGAGCCGGGCCAGTTCCTCGATGACCGTCAGGAATGTGAGCGGATCGAGCTCCGGTCCTCCGAGCGACCGCGGCAGCCACATGCCGAACAAACCGGCCGCGCCGACCGCATCCACCAACGCGCGCGGAAGCTGCCGATCGTGGTCGAACCGGTCGCGGAGCGAGTCCACCAGCGGCTTCAGGTCGCGTGCCGCCTGCAGCGGTGGGTGCGATTGCGCGTGGGATTGCATCGACATGGCCCCCGATATGACCGTGACAGTGCGGCATGACAGTTCGATGGGGAGATGGTCGGTTCGTGACGGACCGCCTCGCTGCTTGGCGGTCACATCATCGGCAGGAGGTGGTAATACCGTCTGTCCCGTCGCCCCCCGGCAGCGCAAGTTGCAGCACGCGTCCACTGCCGGCGTGCGTTTGACTTTGCCGTGGTCGGTAACGTCCTGCCCGACCGCCCGTGAGGCATTCGCAGAGACACCAAAGCCTGTGGCAAGGGCGCCGGTCCTCCTGAGCGGGCGTCTAGGACAAGATTGGCGTTGATCGATATGCTTCACCACGCACCCCATTGCCGACTCGGCGGCACATGCTCTATTCATGGTCTGTTCCTGCAGGGGTAGGCATGAAAACGCTGACGAAATCCCAGCTCATAGGGCAACAAGGCGAGCACCTGGTCGCAAGCGCAACGTTGGCCATGGGTTTCAACTTCGATGGCCGCAACCGGCTTGAAACCGGTGTGGACGGACTTCTCGAGCTTCGTGAGCCGCTTACCGGACGTGTACTAGCGAATTGGATTGGCGTCCAGGTGAAAGCGACCGCCGATGGGAACTATTCCCATGAAGATGCTATCGGATTTGACTATCTACTGAAGCCTGACGACCTGGAATACTGGCGAGGTTCAAACATCCCGGTTATCCTCGTCCTTGTTAGGCTAGACCCTGGTGACATGTATTGGATGCCGGTAGATGCTGGTCTATCCGAGGAGCCCCGAAGACTCCATTTTAACAAGACTAGCGATCGCTATGATCGAGCCGCCACCGATCGGATAGCCGCATTATGCGTCGAGCGGGATCGTCCGGGCAGCTTCGTACCGCCCATGAGAAGCGGCGAGGACCTTCACCTCACCATGTTGAGAGTCGTTTTGCCAGAGGAGGTGTTCGTCGCCGCCTCGCTGTACGGCTCAGGGAAGGATGCGGCGCGTGAGTTGGCTAAAAATAACGCTTATGCGTCGTTCGATTGGGTGATTCGAGATCGCCGCTTTATCTCGTTTCGGGACCCACGCGGCACCCCCCTTATGGATGTCATCGATGAAGGAACCGTTGAGTGTGTGGAAACCGAGGCCATCTCGCTAGCGGACGATATGAACGACGAGCACACTTTTATCGACCTGCTCGGTCGCACCTTGAGTGCCCAATTCGACAAGGATCTGTCTTACGACCGCGACACGAGGGCACTGTATTTTCGGGCGCCGGGACCGAACTGCAGCAGGAGTTACTGCTACCGATCGCTCGTGAACGAGACCAAGGCCGAAGTGGTGTCGGTGTGGCGTGGCAAGGACGGCCGGATCGGCAGCGTGCGCCATCATGCGTTTATACCTCGGTTCCAGCGAATCGGGGACGAGTGGTTTATGTCAGTAACACCGACCTTCGTCTTCACCCGGGACGGTTTCCGTCCGCACTATAATGCAAGTTCTTTGCTCGCAGGAAAGAAAAGTCGTGAGAAAGAAGGAGCAATCCGCGGACAGTTCGTGATGTGGCGCCATTTGCTAATGAGCGGTTGCCAAAAACCACGCGATCTGCTCACGAACGACGATAGCGCGTCCGACTGGCTCCTGCGCTTTGACGCGTTGGGACCCGTGCACATGCCGCTTGCAGTGCCAGAAGATGCTTGGCGGCGGGACGACCCGAATATCACCGACATGGCCGATCAGGAGTGGTTGCTATGAATTTGTTGGCGCGTGTCATCGCCGAACCACCGCTCGAGTTTGGTGACGGCGGCCTCCATATCGACCCGCGTATGGGACTAATCGACCATGGGCCGCTTCAACCGGTGCTTGGGAACCGCGTCAGCGTAGGCGTTATCGGGACGGCAGAGACGGTCGAAGGTTTCATTCAATTCATAGAGCGTTGCAAGACAGGCATTGAGGGCAAGAGAAGAGACCTAACCAACCTATTTCCGGCTTTCCCGGGCATTGGTAATCGAAACCCGTTCCGGTGCAGTTTCGAAGCTGATGCCGACGCGCGCCGTGTCATTCCTAAACGGGACGTCGATCGCATCGTTGCTCTTCAGAAGCAGTCCTCGGCCGTCGAGGCAGCAGCAGAACTGTTTAGCGAGCAGGCTATGTCGATGCTTGAGGGATCCTCCAAGCCGGACGTAATCGTCATCGCGCTACCGGTCGACCTCATCGTGAGGCTAGTCAACGCTAAGTGGACACACGATGACGATGATGAGGACGATGTCGAGTTGAATTTCCGAGATCTGCTTAAGGCCCGCATGCTGTCGCTTCGTGTCCCATCTCAGATCGTCTGGCCGACGCTTTGGGACGATAGGGCCAAAATTCCTCGAAAGCTGAAGGATACGCTGCGCCAAGTTCAGGACCCGGCCACTCGCGCGTGGAACCTCTTGAACGCTCTTTTCTACAAAGCCGGTAAGGCACCTTGGCGATTGCCTCGTCACGAAGGTGATTACAAAGCGAGTTATTTGGGTATCGGGTTCTATAAGGACATCACCGGTCAGAAGCTCTTGACCAGCACCGCGCAGATGTTCGACGAGCGTGGCCGTGGACTTATCTTACGCGGGGCTCGGGCGCGGACAGACAAGGGGGATCGCCATCCATATCTGCAGCGCAATGATGCCTATGAACTATTGACCCGGTCCGTCAAGGCCTATCGCGCCCATCATGGCCACGCGCCGGCTCGGCTTGTGATCCTGAAGACCTCACGCTTCGAGACGGGCGAAGCTGATGGCATCAACGACGCCGCCGACGAACTACAGATAGACCGACGCGACTTGCTCTGGGTCTCAGAGTCCTGCCATGCCACTCTCGTGCGGGAAGGCGATTATCCGCCGCTACGAGGTAGCTACTTGCAACTCGGCAGAGATGGGCTCCTATTTAGCCGCGGAAGCGTACCCTACTATCGGACTTACCCGGGCTTGCGAGTTCCCCGTCCGCTGCTGCTCCGTCCCCATCACTGCGACACCGCGCTGCATGAGCTTGCGAGGGAGATGTTGGCGCTGACGAAGATGAACTGGAATAGCACACAGTTTGATCAGAATCTGCCGATTCCCATTCGCGCGGCGCGCCAAGTAGGGCGGGTGCTGAAGCACGTCTCCTACAGCCAGAAAGATCAGTCGGACTATCGGTTCTACACCTAACTGTTCGCAAATCTACGTTACGGCGACCAAGCGCTTCCGCTATCTGCCTCTGAACGGCGTGGGGTGATTGACGAAGGGCAAAGCACTCAATTGCGAACGGACGTCAAAGCTTTGCATAGGCATCAGTATCGTCGGCGCTGTGCCATTCTGAGAAGATTGCAACCGGGTCATCGGCGACGGAATGGCCGTCGAAATATTTCGCCACCGCGCGGCGGTCTTCGGTGACGCGGGGAACCCTATCGCCCCGGCGGAGTTCGATAGCCGTTCGGAGAGCCCACGCAATCGCCGTGTGGATATTGCTGGTTACCATCATTGCTACTGTAAGAACTCCCATCTGCGTCAAGCCACGCTCGCAGGGGTAAACGAGGGACGGCTGGTGCTTTTGCCGACTCTCGATTTCCCTGCAGCGGAGGCCGGCGGGCGCCAAACGCGCCGTGCAGCGATGCCCCCCACCCCTACCCAAGCGCCGCCTTCGCCAGCTTCTTCAGGTCCGCCTCGGGCCGGGCGCCGTAGTGGCTGATCACCTCGGCCGCGGCGATGCTGCC
>Ga0302279_10000513_pt1 | contig 56309 bp, 51 predicted proteins | sample III_Bog_N3_3_FD_194541 | JGI IMG/M metagenome (GOLD analysis project Ga0302279, IMG submission 194541) | Peat permafrost microbial communities from Stordalen Mire near Abisko, Sweden - III_Bog_N3_3 | ecosystem: Environmental > Terrestrial > Soil > Wetlands > Peat | place: Sweden: Abisko... | reverse complement strand
CCGCGGCGGCGACCGCCTTCTGGTCGCGTGGCGTGAAGGCCCTGAGGGCGTGCTGCACCCGATTGCCCATTTGCCCGAGCACCTTGTCCGGCACGTCGACCGGATTCTGGGTCACGAAATAGACGCCAACGCCCTTCGAGCGTATCAGCCGCACCACCTGCTCGACCTTGTCCATCAGCGCCTTGGGCGCATCGTTGAACAGCAGATGCGCCTCGTCGAAGAAGAACACCAGCTTCGGCTTCGGCGGATCGCCGACCTCCGGCAATTCTTCGAACAGTTCAGACAGCATCCACAACAGGAACGTCGCGTAGAGCTGCGGGCTCTGCATCAACCGGTCCGCCACCAGGATATTGACCATGCCGCGGCCATCGCTGTCGGTACGCATCAAATCCTTCAGCGCCAGCGCCGGCTCGCCGAAAAATTTGGCTCCGCCCTGATTTTCCAGCACCAGAAGCTGACGCTGGATGGTTCCAATGGTTTGTTTCGAAACATTGCCGTAGAGCGTAGTCAGATCGGCGGCATGGTCTGCGATGTAGGACAGGATCGCCCGCAAATCCTTCATGTCCAGCAGCAGCAGCCCCTGCTCGTCGGCGACTTTGAACGCGATGTTCAGCACCCCTTCCTGGACGTCATTCAGATCCATCATGCGGGACAGCAGCAGCGGACCCATTTCCGAGACGGTGGCGCGCACCGGATGACCCTGTTCGCCGAAAACGTCCCAGAAAATCGTCGAAAAGCGGTCGGGCTGGAAGTTGAGCCCGATATCGGCTGCCCGTTTGACGATAAAATCCTTGGCCTCGCCCAGTTCCGAGATGCCGGAGAGGTCGCCCTTGATATCGGCCGCGAACACCGGAACCCCGGCCCGCGCAAATCCCTCGGCCATCACCTGCAGTGAGACTGTTTTTCCGGTTCCGGTAGCTCCGGTGACGAGACCATGGCGATTTGCCAGCCCGAGCGTCAGCCAGGCCGGCTGTTCACCCCTGCCAATGAAAATTTTCTGGTCGCTGTCGACCATCTTGCTGTCGGACGCCGTCATTGTGCCTGCCTCTTCGCGTGCATAGGGAGTGTTGGTCGACCGGTGCCGCCAGCATACTGCATCTCGCAAGCCGATTGAAACCGATCGACCGGCGCGGCATCTCCGGTAATTCCGCCGGGCGCGCGTCGAATTGTTTTCTCCGGTCGTGACTGAAACGGAGGGCGCGCTGTGCCAATATGACGTCAAATTCGTCTCTACTCTTGCATTGCGGCAACACTCGCCGCGCGATCGAGGCTGAATCGCACTTTCGAATGCGCTGATCGCTTGTATTTCGGATCGCAGAAGATCAAGATAAATTCACAATCAAGGACCCGGCAAGCAACCGGTTGAGGCGGGGCAATATGGACGAGTTGATAGGACAGCTGGCCGCAACGGCCGGCATCGGCGATGCTGTCGCTGAAAAAACCGTCGGAATCATTCTGGGTTTCCTGCGCAATGAGGGTCCTTCCGAAAAAGTTCAGGCCTTGATCGACCAGATTCCGGGCGCGGAAGCCGCGATATCGGTCTCAGGCAGTCCCAGCGGGCTCGACAGGTTGATGGGCGGCGGCCTGATGGCGGTCGGCACCAGGCTGATGGCGCTTGGCCTGGGCGTCGGCGAAATTCAGAACATCGCGCGTGAACTTTTCAGGTTTGGCCGCGACAAAATCGGAGCGGATCAGATGGGCGAGATCATCGCAGGGACGCCGGGCCTCAGTCAGTTCGCTTGAAGCACCTTTTTCATACCGAGTACCATGACATATCCAATCTCCGAGATTGATGGCCTGACCGCCTTCACCGCGTCAAAATTGAAATCGCTCGGCATTCGCACCACGGAAGGGCTGCTTGAGGCGGCCCGTACCGTCAAGGGGCGCAAGGCGCTGGCGGCGAAGACCGGCATCAGCGAGCAGCAGTTGCTCGAATGGGCCAATTTTTCCGACTACATGCGAATACCCGGCATGGGCAAGGCCAAGGTCGGCCTGGTGCGAGCCGCCGGCGTGACCACGGTTCGCGAACTGGCGCTTCGCAATCCGGCGCGGCTGGCGCAGAACATGAAGGAGGTGAACACCAGGCGCAAGCTGGTCCGTGTTCTGCCTTCGGAAAAGTCGGTCGAGCAACTGATCGCGCAGGCCCGCAAGCTCCAGCCCAAAATCACCTATTAGACCGCGCAATCAGCTCCGCTGGCAAAGCCGGCGCAAGGTTCCTGCATCTTGACTCCGATGCGCGGACCGCGCAAAGCGACCGCATGAGCGCGACCATGTCCAGACCCGCTCCGGCAACCGCCCCGGCAGATCATCCGGCGTGGCGGGCGCTGTTGTCCCGGCCATATCCGGCCGTGATGGGGGTGCTGAATGTTACTCCGGATTCATTTTCCGATGGCGGCAAGTTCATCGCGCCGGAGCGCGCGCTGATCCAGGCCCGGCGCATGATCGCCGAGGGAGCCGATCTCATCGACATCGGCGCGGAATCCACCCGGCCCTACGGCGCCGAGCCCGTCTCGGCGGACGAAGAGCTCAAGCGCCTGCAGCCGGTGCTGACCGAAATCGTTGCTCTCGGTATTCCCGTCTCCATCGACAGCATGAAATCGGCTGTCGTCGCCTGGGCGCTCGATGCCGGAGCAGGCATCGTCAACGACGTCTGGGGCCTGCAGCGCGACCCTGCGATGGCCGGGCTGCTCGCGGCACACCATTGCCCGGTGATCGTCATGCACAATCGCGACCATGTCGATGCCGACATCGACATCATGAAGGATATCGCTGCCTTCTTTGCGCGATCGCTCGATATCGCGGCGAGGGTCGGCATTTCGCCCGGCAACATCGTGCTTGATCCCGGCATCGGCTTCGGCAAGACTTCCGAACAGAGCCTGACGGCGCTGGCGCGGCTCGAGGAGCTCAACGCCTTCGGCCTGCCGCTGCTGGTCGGCGCCTCGCGCAAGCGTTTCATCAGTTCGATCGTCCCTTCGGAGCCGCAGCAGCGACTGGGCGGCTCGATTGCGGCGCATCTGATGGCGGCAAAAGCCGGCGCGCGGATCATCCGCACCCACGACGTGTCGGAAACCGTACAAGCCTTGCGGGTGGCGGCGGCGATCGAGGCAAAGCGATGACCGACACGATTTTCATCACCGGCGTCGTGATCCATGCCCGCCATGGCGTCATGGAGCACGAGACCGAGGTCGGGCAGCGTTTTGTCATTGATCTCGAACTCTCCGCCGACCTTGCGGAATCCTCGCGCACCGACCGCCTTGCCGATACGGTGTCCTATTCCAACGTGGTGGCGACCGCGACCGCGGCCTTCAAGAATGCCAATTACAAGCTGCTGGAACGCGCCGCCGGCGCCGTCGCCGAAGCCGTCCTGGGAGCGTTTCCCCGTATCAGCGCCATCAAGGTCACCGTGCACAAGCCGCATGCGCCGATCGCGGCGATCTTCGAGGATGTCGGCGTGGTGCTGACGCGGGTACGGCAGCAGCCCCCTCATGGCTGATGTCCTGATCGCGCTCGGCGGCAATGTCGGCGATGTCCGCGCCACATTGCAAAAAGCGATTGCCAATATCTGCGGCATGACGCAGGCCGTGCTGCTGGCGCGATCGTCGGACTATTCCACGCCGCCCTGGGGCGACGACCGGCAGGATCGCTTCATCAATGCCTGCATCGAGATCGAAACCAGCCTCGATCCCCACGCGCTGCTGTTCACCCTGCACAAGATCGAAAAAAAATTCGGCCGCGACCGCGCCAGCGAACGGCGCTGGGGTCCGCGCACGCTCGACCTCGATCTGATCGCCTATGACGACGTTTCGATACAAAAGCCGGAATTGACGCTGCCGCACCCCCGGCTGTTCGAGCGCGCCTTCGTGCTGGTGCCGCTGGCGGAGATCGTACCCGACCGTGTCATCGCCGGCCGCAGCGTCGCCGCCGCGCTGGCCCAGATTTCGACCCTGGGAATCCACCGGCTGGCCGAGCCCGGCTGACCAAACGGCCTGCAAACAACCGTTTGGCTTGGCGTTCGGACCGTGGCAATTTCCGATCGCAGCAATTGCTGGAAGGGAGCACCGCGGCGAATGACATCCGGATCTGACGACCTGCGGCTCGCGGCCGATTTCGCGCCGGCGAGCTATGACGACTGGCGCAAGCTGGTCGATGGCGTGCTGAAGGGCGCGCCGTTCGAAAAGCTGGTTGGCCGGACCTATGATGGCCTGAAGATCGAGCCGATCTATCGGCGCGCCCGCGATGCTGCGCCGGTCGCGGGGCGGCCTGCGGCCGCACCCTGGCAGATCATGCAGCGGATCGATCATCCCGATCCGGCGCAGGCCAATGCCCAGTTGCTGCATGATCTGGAAAACGGTGCCACCGGGCTGGAGATCGAATTTGCCGGCGGACCCGGCGCCCGCGGTTTCGGCATCGTCGATGCGACCGCGGAGACGCTGGCGCGACTGTTTGACGGCGTCATTTTCGATGCCGGGATCGCGATCGCGCTCAACCCGGTACTGGGACGCCAGAATGCCGGCACCAACCTCGCCGATCTCGTCGAATCCAGAGGCGTCGACCCTGCAAAGGTCGATGTTCGCATCAATTATCAGGCGCTCGGTACCATGGCCGTGCGCGGCGAAGCCCAGGCACCGTGGTCCGAAATGGAGCAGCCCTTCGCCAAAGTGGTCGGCGACCTCATCGGGCGCGGCTTCAAGGGTCCGTTCGTGCTGGCGGACGGCCGCCCGGTTCATGATGCCGGCGGGTCGGAAGCCCAGGAGCTTGCCTTCGCGCTTGGGCTCGCGGTCGCCTATCTGCGCGTGCTGGAGGCCGGCGGCATCGAACTCGACATCGCCCGCACCGCCCTGTCGTTCCGCCTCTGCGCCGATGCCGACCAGTTCCTGACCCTGGCCAAATTCCGCGCGCTGCGATTGCTGTGGGCGCGCATCGAACAAGCCTGCGGTCTGTCGCCCAGGCCGGTCTTCATCGCCGCCGAAACCGCCTGGCGGATGCTGACGCAGCGCGATCCCTATGTGAACATGTTGCGCGCGACCATTGCGACGTTTTCCGCGGGCCTCGGCGGCGCCAACGCCGTCACCGTGCTGCCGCACACCCTGGCATTGGGATTACCCGATCCGTTTGCGCGGCGCGCCGCGCGCAATACCCAGCTGGTGCTGCAGGAGGAGTCCAATCTGGCCAAAGTGTCGGACCCGGCGGCCGGTTCAGGCGGCATCGAGGCCCTGACGCAAGCGCTGTGCGAGGCGGCATGGTCGCTGTTTCAGGAGATCGAAACCGCCGGCGGCGTGTTCGCAGCCCTTGAACAAGGCCTGATCCAGCGCAAGGTCGCGGCGACACGAAGCGCGCGCGAAGCCGACATCGCCCGGCGCAAGCAAGTGCTGACCGGCGCCAGCGAATTTCCCAATCTGCATGAGGCTCACGTCGCGGTGCTGAACGCCGGCCCGGTTGCGGCCGGGCCCGACGGCGAAGCCGGGATCAAATTCGAGGCGCTGGCGCCGATGCGGCTGGCGGCGCCATTCGAGCGCCTGCGCGACCGCTCGGACCGGATTTTGGCCGAAAAGGGCACTCGACCACGGGTTTTTCTCGCCAATCTAGGAACGCCTGCCGACTTCACCGCCCGCGCGGCCTTTGCGAAGGGCTTTTTCGAGACCGGCGGGATCGAGGCGGTCGATACCGCGGGGTTTGGCGAACCAGCGACGCTCGCCGCTGCCTTCAAGGCCTCCGCAGCTGATCTGGTCTGCCTCTGCTCGTCGGACAAGGTCTATCCCGCGCTGGCCGGCCTGGCTGCGAAAGCCCTTCAAGCCGCCGGGGCAACGCATATTTATCTGGCAGGGCGGCCCGGCGAGCAAGAAGCCGCGCTGCGTGCCGCCGGCGTTAGCGAATTTATCTTTGCCGGCGGCGATGCGCTGGCGGTGCTGCAGGAAGCCTGGCTGCGGATGGAGCAGAAATGACCACCGCCACGAAGCCCGTGCTGACCGGGGGCTGCCAATGCGGCGCCATTCGCTTTGCGGTATCGGCGGCGCCGGTCAAGGTGAGCATCTGCCATTGCCGGATGTGCCAGAAGGCGACCGGCGCGCCGTTCGCGTCCTTCGCCGACATCGACCGCGGCGATTTTACCTGGACCCGCGGCCAGCCGGCCGCGTTCCGCTCTTCCTCCATCGCCGAGCGCGATTTCTGCCGGGATTGCGGCACGCCGCTGAGCTTCCGCCGCATCGACGGCCCGCGGATCGAAATCATGACCGGCGCCTTCGACCGGCCGGACCGGATGGTGCCGACCCAGCAGTTTGGTACCGAAGCGAGGCTTGGCTGGGTGGTGGCGATCGCCAACCTGCCGAGCCAGACAACGCTGCAGAACTACGGTGCGGACAAGCTCGGCAGCATCGTCAGCCACCAGCACCCGGACCATGATTGACAATGGCGACCACCGGGGGTCGCATGTGCTATGATGGTAACCCATGAGCCGCATACCGAATTTTGCCAATATCGCATTTGAAAAGTCCGCCCGCGCCCAACCTGCCGGCGGCCCGGAACCGTGGCTCACCCCGGAAGGAATCCCGGTCAAGTCGGGCTATTCGGAGAGCGACCTCCAAGGCATCGACTTCCTCGAGACCTGGCCCGGCATCGCGCCCTATCTGCGCGGTCCCTACCCCACGATGTATGTCAACCAGCCCTGGACCATCAGGCAATATGCCGGCTTCTCCACGGCGGAGGACTCCAACGCGTTCTATCGCCGCAACCTTGCCGCCGGGCAGAAGGGCCTTTCGGTGGCGTTCGATCTCGCCACCCACCGCGGCTACGATTCCGACCACCCGCGGGTCACCGGCGACGTCGGCATGGCCGGGGTGGCGATCGATTCGATCTACGACATGCGCACGCTGTTCTCAGGCATCCCGCTCGACCAGATGAGCGTGTCGATGACCATGAACGGGGCAGTGCTGCCAATCCTGGCGCTGTTCGTCGCCGCCGCCGGGGAACAGGGCGTGCCGCCGGAAAAACTATCGGGCACCATTCAGAACGACATTCTGAAAGAGTTCATGGTGCGCAACACCTACATCTATCCGCCGGCGCCCTCGATGCGGATCATCTCCGACATTTTTGCCTATACCTCGCAGAAAATGCCGAAATACAATTCGATTTCGATCTCCGGCTACCACATGCAGGAGGCCGGCGCGACCCAGGACCTCGAGCTTGCCTACACGCTGGCCGACGGCGTCGAATATCTGCGCGCCGGGCTGAAGGCCGGGCTCGACGTCGACCGCTTTGCGCCCCGGCTGTCATTCTTCTGGGCCGTCGGCATGAACTTCTTCATGGAAGTCGCCAAGCTGCGCGCGGCCCGGCTGCTATGGGCCAAGCTGCTGACCGGGTTCAACCCCAGGGACCCGCGCTCGCTCAGCCTGCGCACGCATTGCCAGACCTCGGGCTGGTCGCTGACCGCGCAGGACGTCTACAACAACGTGATGCGCACCACCATTGAGGCGATGGCGGCGACCCAGGGCCATACCCAGTCGCTTCACACCAATGCGCTCGACGAGGCCCTGGCGCTGCCGACCGACTTCTCCGCCCGCATCGCCCGCAACACCCAGCTGTTCCTGCAGCAGGAAAGCGGCACGACGCGCATCATCGATCCCTGGGGCGGCTCGTATTATGTCGAGCGGCTGACCCATGATCTCGCCGCAAAAGCCTGGGGCCACATTCGGGAAGTCGAGGCGCTCGGCGGCATGGCGAAAGCGATCGAGGCCGGTGTGCCGAAACTGAGGATCGAGGAGGCCTCGGCGAAGACCCAGGCCAGGATCGACGCCGGCAAGCAGGCGGTCATCGGCGTCAACAAATACAAGCCGGTCAACGAGGCGCCGATCGACGTGCTCAGGGTGGAGAACTCCACGGTGCGCCGGCTGCAGATCGATAAATTGTCGCGGCTCAAGCAGGAGCGCAACCAGAAGGAGGTCGACGCGGCGCTGGCGGCGCTGACCCGCTCGGCCGCCGAAGGTAATGGCAATCTTCTGGCGCTGGCAATCGACGCCGCGCGCGCCAAGGCCACGGTCGGCGAGATTTCCGACGCGATGGAGAAGGTGTTCGGGCGCCACCGCGCCGAAATAAAATCCATCACCGGCGTCTACAAGCGGGAGGCCGCCACCATGTCCAACCGGGTCGAAAAGGTGCAGGCGCTGATCGACGCGTTCGAGGATGCCGAAGGCCGCCGGCCGCGTATCCTGGTCGCCAAGATCGGCCAGGACGGCCACGACCGCGGCCAGAAAGTGATCGCCTCGGCCTTTGCCGATGTCGGCTTCGACGTCGACATCGGGCCCCTGTTCGCCACCGCCGAGGAGGCGGCGCGCCAGGCGGTCGAGAACGACGTGCATATCCTGGGGCTGTCGTCGCTGGCCGCAGCCCATCTGACCGCGGTGCCGGAATTGAAGGCCGCGCTGAAGAAGCAGGGCCGCGACGACATCATGATCATCGTCGGCGGCGTGGTGCCGCCGCAGGACTACGAGGCGCTGTACAAGGCCGGCGCCGAGGCGATCTTCCCGCCGGGTACCGTGATCGCGGACGCCGCCGAAGAGCTGATCCACAAGCTCAATGCCAGGCTCGGCCATAGCGAGGCGGCGGCGTAACAACGCATTTTTTGGCGGTATGATAGTATCATGCGCGACGTCGCTGACATCACACTGGAAGAAATCATTGACAGGCTGCGCCAAATCGCGCCTGCAATCAAAGCCGCGGGGGTGACCAGGCTCGCCGTATTTGGATCGCGGGCACGTGGCGATGCGCGGCCCCACAGCGATCCAGATATTGTCGTCGATACCGTCGCTCGCGGGGCTTCGCCAGCGTTCGAGCCGTTCAAGGTGACGCAATTGATCGAGGACGCGACCGGTCTCCGAACCCAGATCTCGATGCGGGACTTACTAAAGCCACGCATCACGCAGCGGATCGCCGACGATCTGACCGAGGTAATTTGAATGCCGCCCAGCGTCGAAGACCGATTGCGGGATATTCTTGAAGCCATCACCGAGATCGATCAGATGCTGCCAGGCATCCGCTTTGAACAATTCACCGAAGACGAAATGCGTCGCATGGCGACCGAGCGTTATCTTGGCGTCCTCTGCGAGGCGGCGCGAAAGCTTCCCGATCATATCGAACAGGATGAGCCAGACATCGATTGGCGCAAAATGAATGATTTTGGCAATCGGTTACGACACGCCTATCATGAGCCCGACGCCGCTATCGTCTGGGACATCATTCAAAATCATGTGCCGCGACTAAATTCCTTTGTCAGAACTCGCATTCAAACGGCCGGCAAGTGACCGTGTCGAGCGGCCCCAGGGGCGACAATGACGGCCGGCGATGATTGACAGCAAATCCATCGACATCAAAGTCCTTGCCCGGGACCTTCGCGCCGGAAGCCGTGCGGCACTGGCGCGCGCCATCACCCTGATCGAAAGCCGGCGCGCCGACCACCAGGCAGCGGCGCGTATTCTGGTACAGGCGCTGTTGCCCGATACCGGCCAGGCGATCCGGGTTGGCATTACTGGCTCACCGGGCGTCGGCAAATCCACCACCATCGACGGGCTCGGCATGTTCCTGATCGAACGCGGCCACAGGGTCGCGGTGCTGGCGGTGGATCCCTCCTCGGCGCGCACCGGCGGCTCGATCCTCGGCGACAAAACCCGGATGGCACGGCTCTCCGCCTCCGACGACGCTTTTATCCGGCCGTCGCCGGCTTCCGGCACGCTCGGCGGGGTCGCCGCGAAAACCCGCGAGGCGATGCTGTTGTGCGAGGCGGCCGGTTTCGACGTCGTGCTGGTGGAGACCGTCGGTATCGGACAATCCGAGACCGCGGTGTGCGACATGACCGATTTTTTCCTGGCCCTGATGCTGCCGGGCGCCGGCGACGAATTGCAGGGTATCAAGAAGGGCCTGGTCGAACTCGCCGACATGATCGCGGTCAACAAGGCCGACGGCGACAATATCAAGCGCGCCAATCTTGCCGCGGCGGAATATCGCGGTGCGCTGCATATCCTCAGCCCCCGCTCGGAGCACTGGAATCCGCCCGTGCTGACCTATTCGGCTTTGACCGGCGCCGGCATTGGCGAACTCTGGCAAAAAATTCTCGATCACCGCGCCGCGATGAAAGCCTCGGGCGAATTCGCCGCGCGGCGCCGGCAGCAGCAGGTGAAATGGATGTGGTCGATGCTGGAGCAGCGGATGATGGCGCGGCTGCGCGCCGATCCTGCGATCCGTGCCAAGGTAAGGAAGACCGAAGCCGAGGTGGCCGACGGCCGCATCGCGCCGGCGCTGGCGGCCGAGCAGATTGCGGAAATGCTGAAGTAGGCTGGCCGCGGTGCGGCGATTGCCTGGAATTGGATGCGGGTCGGAGGTTTACTGACGCCCCGGGCGCTCCCAGCGCATGGACAGGGAGGATCTGTTTGAATTGAGCGAAAGACTTCGCATCCTCATCACGGGTTTTGAGCCGTTTCCCGGTGCGCCGTTCAATCCGACGCAGCCGCTGGTGGCGCGGCTGGTGCGCCTGCGCCGTCCCGCCCTCAGTGAGGTTGATCTCATTGGCCATATCTTCCCCGTCACCTACAAGGCCGTTGATCGCCAATTGCCGGAATTGCTCGCCAAACACCGGCCCGGTGCGCTGTTGATGTTCGGCCTTGCCACCCGCACGGCACATGTCCGGGTGGAGACCCGCGCCCGCAATGCCGTCACCACGCTGTGGCCCGATGCCGACCATGCCAGCGTGCGCAAGGGGTCGATCGCCGGTGGCGCCGGCGCCATGATGTTCGGTCCGCACACCGCCAAATTGCTGCGCGCGGCTATTGGCACCGGCATCGCGGCGCGGGCTTCGCGCGACGCCGGCAGCTATCTCTGCAATTATCTGAGCTGGCGCGCGATCGAGGCGACGGACCAAGAAGGCGGGCCCCGCCTCGCCGCGTTCGTCCATGTGCCGCTGGTTGCCCGCGACGCCACGCCGCGGCCCAGGCGTGCAACCGGGCACGTCACACCGCAGCAGCTGGTCGTTGCCGGCGAAGCCATGCTGCTGGAACTGGTGAAGCTGGCACGGAGCACCGCATTGAGGCTCCACGACGAAACCGACTTCGTCGCGCATTAACCCTACCCCCAACAAACGCCCGGCAGTTCGCCCCGGCGCCCCAGCCTGATCAGCATTTTTGCGTTACTCCGGACATCGCGGACCCGCAACAAAGGGTATCCGCCGGAGAAGAGTTTCATGAACGTCAGCCGCCGCCGTCTGATCGGAGCATCGGCTGCAGGAGCAGCCGGTGCGCTTGTGATATCGCCCGAGGCGGTGCGCGCGGCGCCGCTGACCGCGACATTGGGGCGTGACGCTACCCAATATGGCGTCCGGCCGGGCAGCCCCGACGATCAGACCAGGGTCCTGCAGCACGCGATCGACGAGGCCGCACGCGCCCAAGTGCCGCTGGCGCTGCCGCCCGGCGTCTATCGCTGCGGGCTGCTTCACCTGCAGAGCGGCACCCAAGTGGTCGGCGTGCGCGGCGCCAGCAGGCTGGTGTTCGCCGGCGGCGCGTCGATGTTGTCGGGCGAAGGCGCTGACCATATTGGGCTGACCGGCATCACGCTGGATGGCGGCGGCATTCCGCTGCCGGCGCGGCGCGGCCTGGTGCATTGCCTCGGCGGCCGCGATATCCGCATTGCCGGTTGCGAGATCACCGGGAGCGGCGGCAACGGCATCTGGTTCGAGAATGTCTCCGGCGACATCAGTGGCAACATCATCACCAGCACCGCCGCCACCGCCATCGTCTCGTTCGACGCACTGGGCCTGTTGGTTTCGCGCAACACCATTAGCGGCACCAACGACAACGGGATCGAAATCCTGCGCACCGCGATCGGCGATGACGGCACGCTGGTGCTCGACAACCGCATCGAAGACATCAAGGCCGGCCCCGGCGGCTCCGGACAATATGGCAACGCCATCAACGCCTTCCGTGCCGGCAACGTGATCGTGCGCGGCAATCGCATTCGCAATTGCGACTACTCCGCAGTGCGCGGCAATTCGGCGTCCAACATCCAGATTACTGGCAACAGCGTCAGCGACGTCCGCGAGGTGGCGCTGTATTCGGAATTTGCGTTCGAGGGCGCCGTGATCGCCAACAATACCGTTGACGGCGCGGCTTTCGGGGTTTCGGTCTGCAATTTCAACGAAGGCGGACGCATGGCGGTCGTGCAGGGCAATATCATCCGCAACCTGCTGCCGAAGCGGCCGATCGGCACTGCGCCCGACGACGACGCCGGCGTCGGGATCTATGTCGAGGCCGACAGCTCGGTGTCGGGCAACGTGATCGAAAACGCGCCGTCGTTCGGCATCATGGCGGGCTGGGGCAAATATCTGCGCGACGTTGTCATTTCAGGCAATGTGATCCGCCGTGCCCTGGTCGGCGTCGGCGTATCGGTGGCGCCGGGCGGCAGTACGGTGCTGGTCAGCAACAATGTGATTTCGGAAACGCCGCGCGGCGCGGTGGTGGGGCTGGATCATGCGCGCCCGGTCACCTCGGACCTTTCCGCAGAGGGTGCGCAACATTTCCCCCAGCTGCTGATCGGGTCCAACGCGGTAAGCAGGTAGCCATCGTCCCCCCGTAAAGGCGACGAAGGCGGCTGATGGATCTGCCTACAACGCGTTGCGCAGCAGCGGATAGCGCTGCTGCATCACGGCGAGATCCAGGGTGAGATCCGCGGCATTGTCCAAAGCTGCAGGATGCAAGAACTGCGATCCCTGGACGTGCGGCGCCAAGTCGGCCGCGCCGGCTTCCGGAGCGGAAGGCGCTTCATCCGATGCAAGGTGGACGGGCTCCGAGACGATCGGCAGGTCGGATGGCGATTCGGCCGGCACCTGTGCCGGCTGCAGCTGAGCGCGCAAACTTCTGTCCCGCGGCGGCGATGTTCCGGTGCGACCGAGCCAGGAGAGGTCGATGGCGGAGTTGTCTCGCGAAGCCTCGCGCGTCAACAGATCCCGCCAGAGTTCGACAGCGGCTTTGGCCTCCTGGATATTTTCGAGAAACGCACGTTCGCCGTGATAACGGCGCCAGCGGCCGGTCTCGAACAGCTCGGTCAGGTATTCGAGCCGCTGCTCGGCAAGAATCACCCAGCGCGCAACAATATCGCGACCGCGTGCCACGTCGTGTCGATGTGTCATGAACCAGCCCGCAAGGAGAAAAACGGACGCGCACGCAACAGGGACGAATCAGTTTGACGTGACGGAGATATTCTGTGGAAAACTTTGAAGTTGTCCAGTGACCGACCGTTACTCGACGTTTTCTGTCGACAAAAGACCGCGAAAATACGGGGATTTCCGCTCATCCACGGTCAAGCCACCGCAACGGATGGCAGCCTTGCTGCGGTACCGGAGCGTGCAGTGGGCTGTCCGCGAACGGCGGCCTCAAATTCCGAAAGCCAATCAGCCCGGCCCCGCCCAGAACGAAAGACCCGTCCGGGGGGACAACCGGACGGGTCAAGCCGTATGGGCGCTTGGGGTGGATGGGCGCTCGCGCCGAATACAGCCTCGATGGGGAGGGATTTCCGCTCCCACAGATATTTGTCGCGGAAGGGCGCCGCACGTTCAATCCAGTTGCGATTTTTTAACCGTTTTTTGCCAGGCAATTTTGTTCGTCGGGTATCCCCGATGACAGGCCTTTTATTGCGCGGCGGCCCGATTGGCTTGGTCGCCCGCTGGCTTGTCCGACGCCATGGCAGGCGTCGCCTCGGGAATATCCTGCCCGGTCGAAGCCTTATCAGCCGCCGGGGTATCCAGCGCCGCCCCAAGCGGCGTCGCGGGCGCGGTGGCGACCGCAGAGACCGCAGCAAAGGCGTCAGCCTCGCCGGCGCCGAACAGGTCGTCCCGGCCCGGTGCGCCGAGATCGCGGGCCGTCTTCATCAGGATCGCGCGCAACTCGTCCGGCTGCAACGCCGGATTGCGCTCGAGCATCAGGGCGGCGAGGCCGCTGATATAGGCGGCCGAAAACGACGTGCCGGAGGTGATCTGATATTTTCCGTCGGGCGCCGGCAGGAAGATATCGACGCCGGGCGCGGCAACCGCGATATAGCTGCCGCGGTTCGATGCCGGGAACAGCCTGTCCTCGGCGTCAGTGGCGCTGACCGCAATCACGCTGGCATTGGCAGCGGGATACAGCGGCGGCGATTTCGGGCCGGCGTTGCCGGCCGCGGCGACCATCAAAATACCCTTGGCAGCGAGCGCGGCGATACCGCGTTCTATCAGCGCATCCTTCGGCCCCGCGAAACTCATATTGACGATTTGCGCGCCGTGGGCCGCGGCATAGTCCAATCCCTTCAGGACGACGAAGGAAGAGCTTTCCGCGCCGTTCTGCGCCACACCGAAGGCGCGGATCGCCAAAATCCTCGCCGCCGGCGCGCTACCCATCAGCCGCGCATGCGACACGATCGCGCCGGCGACGCCGGTGCCGTGGGTGTGCGGACCTTCCTTGCTGCCGAGCGCATCGAAGGAACTCGCAATCGCGTTCGCGAGTTCGGGATGTTTGACGTCGACACCGGAATCGATCACGGCAATGGTGACGTTGGCCCCGCGGGCCAGCAGGTGCGCCGCAGGCAATCGAAGCTTCGAAAGCGCGTATTGCGCGGGATCGCCCTCGGTCAGTGCTGGTTTCTGATCCTGCAGCAAATAACGGAAATTCGGCTGCACCGAACGAACGCTGGCCTCGGTCCCGAGCTCGCGGCTGACGGCATCCACGGTACGCCGGTCGGTGATCCGGAACAGGCCGATGGTGGCGCCGACCAGCGGAAAATTCCGCGATTCCAGCCGCACCAGGCCGTGACGCCGCGCCAGTTCGTCGGCCTGCGCATCGGACAGCGAGCCGTCGATCTCGGCCACCAGCTGGCCCGCGATGCGACGCGGGTCGAGCGCCGTGGCTGCGGTATTTCGGCGCGGTCCGTTGTTGCCGCTGCTGGCCGCCGCAGCATTGCCGCCGCCATCGGCCTTCAATAGCGGCTGATCCGCGCATTCGCCATTGCGATCGGTGAAGTCGCAGGCCGGATAGAGGTTTGGCGAATAGCGCAGATATGGCAGCACCGGGCGCTGGGTCATCCGGGCGTTCAATCGCGGCGGCGTTCGTCCGACGGCCGTCACCGCCCTGCCGGCGATATTGGGACCGATCCGTGGCGCGACCGTTGAATTGATGGTTGGAATCCGCGACCCGATATTCAGGTTGGGCGAGCGCATGATGCTCTGCGCCTGAACCGCCGCGCCGTCGAAATATGCGAGCGGCAATGTTGCTGCTACGGCCAGCGCCAACACCGCACGTCGCACCTTGATCCGCCAATCTGCACAATCATGGGCCATGGAAGCTCGGGCCTCTGCGTTGCATCGAAGTCGGGCATCACGCTGCAGTAGCGCGGATGCCACCGGCCGGAAAAATGGCGGCGGTCGCCATGCGGCTTACGGTGCCGCCACCGCGAGACTGACAATCTTCTCGCCTTGCAGCCGGCTCATCAGCCCGGCGATTTCATCCTTCGGCATCGCCTTGTTGCCGAATTGCAGCCGAAACAGGCCGCCGCGGGTATCGACAATCGAGGCCTGATAGCTGTCGAGCAGCGCGGTAATGTCGGCAACACGGGCATCCGGCGCGAACCGCACCAGAGCGCGCGGCGGCGCCTGCGGCCCCAGGGCGCGGGTAGTCGGCTCGTCGGTGCTGAGCGATGCGGTCTGGAACGGAGCAGGCTGGGTCTTCACCAGCAGCGCGCCGATCAAGCCGGCCTGCAGCAAAAGCGCCAAGGCGCCGGCGCTCGCGGTCCAGGCCAGCGCGCGCGGCGACAGGCCGGCGAAAAAGTTGGCGATCCGCCCGGACAGGCTGAGCGACGACGGAGGCTGGCGCGCCGGCTCGGCGTCGATGGCCGCGAACAGCTTTTGCATGGCACGGGAGGACGGCGCGCCGAGGCTCTCGTTGAGATCAATGGTCGCGGCGTATTCCTCCCGGATCACCGCATATTGCCTGGCGAGCTCGGGATCGCGTGCGAGCGCCTCCTCGACGCGCCTGGCATCGCGCGCATTCAAGGTACCTGCTGCATGCCATGGCAACAGCGTTTCCATTTCACTGGGTTCTTGCTCCAGCATTGTTTTTCTCATCGCCATCATGGCCAGCCTCGCTCTACGCCGGCTGCCTTGAGCAGTTCGGCCAGTTTTTTGCGTGCATAAAACAACCGCGTCTTCACTGTGTTCTCCGGGATGCCGACGATTTCCGCCACCTCCTCCACGGATTTCTCGTGGTAGTAGACGAGATCGACGATTTCCCGGTGATCCGGCGAAAGTGCGGTCAGGCACTTACGCAACGCTTGACTGGTGTCCTTCTTCTGCACCGCCACTTCCGGATCGTCGGACGCGTCCTCGATCGCATTGGCGGCCTCATCGTCCAGTTCGACGTCCTTCCTGCGGCGCAGCGCAGAAAGGGCCTTGAATCGCGTAATCGCCAGCAACCAGGTGGAAACGGCGGATCGGCCTTCGAACTTGCCAGCCTGGCGCCACACATCGAGAAACACCTCGCTGATGAGGTCTTCCGCAATCTGTTCGTCCCGCACGAGTCGAAGCCCGAAGCGAAACACCCTGACATGATGCCTTCCGTAAAGCACCTGCATGGCGAGCCGGTCGCCTTGAGCGATCCGAGCGATCAGGACGCCGTCCGAAGCCGCCTGTGTCGCGCTCAATGGCCGTCTCGCAAGGTTGGTCGGATTGGGCCGCCGGGTGGTTCGACGCCAGGAGCAAGATTCCTCAAATTATTGCGGTAGCTTGCCGACATCTGTGGTGTATCGCACGGAACGCGATTGGAAGCTGGTGAGGGAGGGTCTGGCCATCGGACGCGAGAAATTGGTATCATAATACGGGGCCGTCCCTGTTCCTCGACAATCCGCGGCGACCTTAGCAAGACTTGGCCCGCGCAACAGCCATTGCAGAGGCTGTCCAGCCGACCTGGAGGCCGCCCGCTGCACCGCACTACCCGAAATGAGCGGACAGCCCGCGCGAAAACACCGGCGGTGGCGGCCCGTCGAGGCCCGAGATTCGGCCCTCAAAGATACCAAACCTAAAGGCTTTGTTCCCTAAAATTCCCGCAAACGCATTTTAACCAGCGGCGGGACATGAGCGGCGCAGCTTCATCGCTTCAGGGCCAGAATGGCGGCGCCGTCGGTCTCGCTGGCGCGCTGCCATCGGACGTGCTGCAGCGCCGCGTCGGCCAGCGACGCCAGATGCTGGCGGTGCAAACGGTAAGCTACACCCTGCTTGCGCTGGTGCTGTCGGTCTATTGCTACGCCGGCACCATCCCGATCGCGATCCCGCTGGCCTATTTCCTGTCCGGCACGGCGGTGATCGCCATTTTCGTGGTGCTGTCCGAAAGCCATGTCAACGACCGCTACGACGATCACTACCTCACGATCTATCAGATCGGCAGCCATGTCGCCCTGCAGCTTGGCTTTCTGCTGGCGGCCCCCGAAATCGGCTACGCCTTTCTCAGCGTGCTGTTCCTGATCTTCGGCTTCGGCGCGCTGCGGATGACTTCGCGGCAGGCAACCGTGGCCTGGAGCCTCACGACCGCGGGTCTGGTTCCGATTTTCATGCTCACCAGCGCGCCGATCGGCATGCCCGTCACGACGCCGGTCGAACGGCTTGCCGCGATGCTCTGCTTCGTGCTGACGATCGGACAGTGTGCCTTCGTGGGACTCTACGGCAGTTCGTTGCGCAAGATGCTCTACAACCGCAGTTCCGAGCTCAAGAAGGCCTATAACCGCATCGAGGAGCTCGCCGAACTCGACGAACTGACCGGCTCGTTCAACCGCCGCTGCATCATGCGGATGCTGGACGACGCGATTGCCCGCGCCCGTCGTGTCAAGACGCCCTGCTCGATCGCGCTGATCGATCTCGACTGGTTCAAGCGCATCAACGACGCCTATGGCCATCCCACCGGCGACGAAGTGCTCAGGACATTCGCCATCACCGTATTTGCGAATATCCGCAGCATCGACAGGTTCGGCCGTTACGGCGGCGAGGAATTCCTGCTGGTGCTCCCCGACACCCCCGATGACAGCGCCATCCGCATCCTCGACCGGCTCCGTACCATTGTCGCCGAGCTCGACTGGAGCGCGTTCTCGCCCGGCATGCAGGTGACAATCTCTGCCGGCATCGCCACCCTGAAGCCGGATGAGACCCCGGACACATTACTCGCGCGCGCCGACAGCGCGCTCTACGCCGCCAAGGCACGAGGCCGCAACCGCGTCGCCAGCGCCTGATCCGACCACTTCCGTTTCCGGGGACGAAGAAACCGTCCCCGGTCTGCATCCGAACGCTCCAGGACAGAGTCATGAGTTCGAAATCCGCCGTTAATTCCGAAAATCTGCTCGACGAATTGCAGGTCACGCTCGCACACGGGACCGTCGCGCGCCGGGTCGAAACCCTGCGCCGCGTCACCGACCTCTTCATCAACGGCGCGGTGGATTACTCGAGCGATCAGATCGAGCTTTTCGACGACGTGTTCCAATGCCTGATGCACCAGATCGAAACCGCCGCCAGGGTGCTGCTCGCCAATCGTCTGGCGCCGGTCGACACCGCGCCGCCACTGACGATTCGGGCGCTGGCATTCGATGATCTGATCGAGGTCGCAGCTCCGGTGTTGTCGCGTTCGGAACGGCTCGACGACGACGTGCTGATCGAGACCGCGCGCCACAAGAGCCAGGCCCATCTGATGGCGATTTCGACCCGCAGGGTGCTGAGCGGCGCGGTGACCGACGTGCTGGTGCTGCGTGGCAACGATGCCGTGATCCAGAGCACCGTCGGCAATCCCGGCGCGGAATTTTCCGAGCGCGGCTTCACCCGGTTGATCGACCGAGCCGAGGGCGACGACGACCTTGCGACCTGCGTCGGCCTGCGTCCGACCATCCCGCGGCATCTGTACCTGAAACTGATCGCGAAGGCGTCGGAGGCGGTGCGGACGCGGCTCGAGGCCGCCAACCCGCAGGCGGCAGAGGTGCCGACCGCGGTACGGGAAGCGACGCGGCTGGCGCGCTCGGCGCCGTCGGCCATCACAAGGGATACCGCGATCGCCCACGCGCTGGTCAAGTCGCTCTACCAGGACGGCAGGCTCGACGAGCAGCAGGTGGCGGCATTTGCCGAAGCCGGCCAATTCGACGAGGCCAATGCCGCTATCGCGGCGCTTGCCAACGTGTCGTTGTCGACTGCAGAGAACATGATGATCGAGACCCGCGCCGAGGGCGTCATGATCCTGGCCAAGGTCTCGGGAATGTCGTGGCCGACCGTCAAGGCGATCATCAACATGCGCGACGATCTCTCGAGCGCGGAGCGGACTGATCTGCAGGCCTGCAAGGACACCTATGAGCGGCTGCGGCCCTCGACCGCTCAGCAGGTGCTGCGCTTCCACCGCATGCAGCAGACCGCCGCCCCGGCGTCGTGACCGCCGGCGCGCGGTCGCAGCGAAGCTTCGTGCGATCGAACTGCAGCTAGTACCTCAGCACCCTGGATCCCGCCAGCGCGCCGATCGCGCTCACCAGCGCAGTGGCAATCGTGTACCATGTCGCCACGAACAGCGGGGAATCGTCGGTGCAATGCGCGGCGTAGAGCGTCGCCGCCAGGCCCGCCGACAATAGTCCGGCAAGCGCGCCGGCAAGCGCGGGCCGCGCCGGCGCGCCGTGGCGCAGGCCGATCAGCGCCGCCGCCAGCAGCGGCAGCGAGAGCAGCGGAATCGCGGTCATGCAAATCCTCGAATTGCTGCCAATCAACCGTGTCATCATCGGCAGCCGCTGCGGCAACATCATCTCGGTTCCGATTCCGGCCGCCAGCAGGCCGGCCGGAATCAACAGCAGCAAGGCCCATCCGCGCAGCAAGGCTTCCGGCCGCGACAGATGCAGGCTGACGGCGATGGCCGAGATCGCCAGCGCGAGCGTCACGACAAACTTCAGGTCGAAGAACGGGTTATGCATCGCAGTCATGACGTCGGGACGCACGCCCAGCGTCGCGAAGAACATTGCCGCCGAAACCGCCGCACCGGCGAGCAACGCCAGCGTCAAAACCAGTCCGACCGGCGGGGCACGGTGGGCGCTGTCGGCAGCCAGGGTTCGAATGAGCTGATCGGTTTGCATTCTCATTGCTCCCGCAGTTTGGCGGTGAGGCTGGCAAGCCCGCGATGCAGCGCCACGCGCACCGCACCCTCGCTCATGGCTAATTTCGCCGCGGTATCCTTGATCGAGGCGCTCTCGACCGCGATCGACTGCAGGACCTCGCGCTGCCGCACCGGCAAGGACTGCAGCTGGGCCGCCACCTCGCTCGCCGGAGCGGTCGCCGCGGCCGGCTCGCTCGGGATCGTCTCGGCGAAATCATCGATGTTGACGAACACCCGCCGACCGCGGCGGCGCAACGAATCGATCAGCTTGTTGCGGGCGATCGCAAACAGCCAGGGGGCGAACGGCGCATTGGCGTCCCAGGTATGCCGCTTCAGATGCACTGCCAACAAAATGTCCTGCACGATATCCTCGGATTGATCGGCCGGCTGCCCGGCCCGCGCCAGACCGCGGCGCGCGGCGGCCCTCAACACCGGCGTCACCGCCTTCAGCAGACGGTGATACGCGGCACTGTCGCCCGAAACGGCCGACCGCATCAGCCCGGTCCATTCGTCTTCACGTTCGCGCACGCGCGCTCCCACTCTGCAATTCGGCCGATGTTTCAATTTGTTACGCCCGCGGGCGTAAGTCACGAAATCGTGATAACAGGCTCCCCCGGAGTCCGGACCGGCGCGCCGCAGGGAATCGCGATATCCCGGTTCCGCACCGGCAGGCTCATAACATCGATTGGCGCGGCTGACACCCGCCGCATGGGTTCGGGATCCGGCCGGAAGCGAGCGGCGTGGAACGGGCTGCCTTGCATCCGGCTTTTGCCGCGTTTTCGCCCGGTCTCGCCCGAAGATTCCCTTTTTCCGCCCCGCTCCGGACACGCCCCGAGGTCCTCATTCGACTTTGGGGACTGGCAAAAGGGGAGATTGCCAAATGACCATCACGGCCAACGGGCGCTCGACATTGATTCTGGCAGCAGGGCTGCTGGCATATCTGGCCGGGCCATTGCAGGCTGCCACCGGCGATGCCGCTGCAAGTTCAAAGCCGCCATCGGTCGCGGCCGCCGCGCCGGTCAAGCACGCCTCGCGCCACTGGAAAAAGCTCGCGCACCGAAACTCCGGCAAGGTGGCGCTGAAATCCGCCGCCGCCAGCAAGGCCGCCGACGACGCCGACAATTCAACCGCGGTCCAAGGCTCCGGCATTCCGCCGTCGGTCGCCAATGCCAATGCCCAATTGCCGCCCTCCGATACGGCGAGCGGCGACCTCAAGGCGATGTCGGCGCGGGCCGGCACCCTGCCGCAGGCCGCGCCGGACCATCCGGACGATGCGCTGCCTGCCGCCGAGACCGAGGTGGTGTCCGCCGATCAGCTCAACGACGTCGATCGCGCGCTGCACGAACATGCCGCCCCCGAGGCGACGCTGGCGATGGCCTCGGCCGAGGCACCTGCCGCGGCGAGCCGCAACGACAGTTCGACCTGGGACCAGACCTCGCTGATCGGGAAAATCTTCATCGGCTTTGGCGCCCTGCTGACAATGGCCTCCGCGGCGCGCATGTTCATGGCCTGACCGAGCCTTGCAGGATCGATTGCGGTACTGTGCCCACTTGAAGCCGATCCCGCCAGCAGGCACATTGCCGGCGATATCTGGGCGCGGGGTGGACCATGAGCACGTTCGAATACATCATTGTCGATAGCAAAGGCGCGGTCGGCGTCATCACCCTGAACCGCCCCAAGATGCTCAACGCGCTGTCGTTCGGCGTGTTTGGCGAGATCGCCGCCGCGGTCGCCGACCTCGAGGCTGACGAGAGCATTGGCTGCATCGTCCTGGCGGGCGGCGAAAAGGCCTTCGCCGCCGGCGCCGACATCAAGGAAATGCAGCCGAAAACCTTCATCGACATGTTTTCCAGCGATTTCACCGCCATTGGCGGCGACCGGGTCGCCAACTGCCGCAAACCGACCATCGCCGCCGTCAGCGGCTATGCGCTCGGCGGCGGCTGCGAACTGGCGATGATGTGCGACATCATCATCGCTGCGGACACCGCCAAGTTCGGGCAGCCGGAAATCACCCTCGGCACCATTCCCGGTATCGGCGGAACCCAGAGGCTGACCCGCGCGATCGGTAAATCCAAGGCGATGGACCTCTGCCTCACCGGGCGGATGATGGATGCCGCCGAAGCCGAGCGTGCCGGACTGGTCAGCCGCATCGTGCCGGCGGATAAGCTGATGGACGAGGTACTGGCGGCGGCGGAAAAAATCGCCGCGATGTCGCGTCCCGCCGCCGAGATGGCCAAGAGTGCCATCAACCGCGCCTTCGAAACACCGTTGTCCGAGGGACTGAAGGTCGAGCGCGACCTGTTTCACGCGACCTTCGCGCTGGAGGATCGCGCCGAGGGCATGGCGGCATTCATCGAGAAGCGCAAGCCGGTGAACAAGAACCGGTAAGCGCGAAACCGCAGCATCACCTCCGGCTTCGCGCCAGCGCCGCGCCGACCAGCGCGCGGTAGCCGTATTCGGACCATGTCGCGGGTCGGTCGAGGCCGAGCCGTGCCAGGCATTCGCGGTCGGCCGCATCCGGCCGGCGCGTCAGCCCCTGCCACAACAATGCGGCCAGGCGGTGCGGCGCATGTTGCACCTCCTGCAGGAACTGCAGCGCCGGAATCAGCCGCTGCTCGGTGGCGGTAAAATCGCTGCCGAACGGAAACGACGGCAGCAGGCCGGCGGCGCGCGCCGGCTGCAACGCCCGCGCAATCCGCTCGGGGTGGTTGTCGCGATACGCGGCGGGGATTTCAAATCCCTTGGGCAGCTTGCCGGCGTCCTTGGCCTGCCGCATCAGTTCGGCCTGAAAGCGCGAATCCGCCACCTGCAGCATCGCCGCGATCACCTCGGCGTCGGATTTTCCCCTGAGATCGGCGACACCATATTCGGTGACGATGATATCGCGCAGATGCCGCGGAATGGTCTCGTGGCCATAGCTCCAGCGGATGTTCGATTCAGTGCTGGCGCCCTCCCGCCGGGTCGCTTCCACCGTGAGAACCGAGCGCGCGCCCTGCAGCGCGAACGCCTGGGCGACGAAGTTGTATTGACCGCCGACGCCGCTGATCACCTGACCGTTCTCCAGACCATCGGAAATCGCGGCGCCCATAAGGGTCGCCATCATCGCATTGTTGACGAAGCAGCCGTCGACGCGGGCGCGCCGCTTGGCGTCCTCGTCGCCATAGAGCTGGTTGGTAAACGATACCGGCATCATCTGGATTTGCGCGATCCGGCCCGGCGCCATCTCGCGCAAGGCGCGATAGAGCGACTTCGGCCCGAGAAAAAACGCGCCATGCAGCAGCACGCCGTCGACCTCGCGCGTCAGAATGCCGGCCTCGATCAGTCCCAGAAAAGCCTCGAACAGCATTTCGCTGACGCCGTAGAGACCCTTTTCGAACGGTCCGGTCGGCAGCGCCGCGTGTGGCCGGATGGCGGGCGACAGCCGCCCGGCGACCGCGACAAATTGCGCGTTATCGCGATGGCGCAGGATCAGCCCCTGCGCCAGCGCATCGCCGACCTGGCCGATGCCGATCTGCAGCGTGCCGCCGTCGCGCACCAGGCCGGCGGCGTGCAGCCCGATGGCGTATCTGGTGTCGTCGATCGGCTCGGACGGCGGCGCGAACAGCGGAAATTCGGTGCCGGGACCATCGAGCACCGCGCTGAACTCATCGGCCGGCAGGTCGCCGGCGCCCGGCATGAACGGCAATTCGGAATTGACCTGGCCGATCAGCCTGAACGACGCCCGGCCCTCGGTGCGGGCACCCAACAGATCCAGCGTGGTGTCGGTATTGCAGCTCAGGCTATAGCGGGTGATGCCGTCGACGACACGCTTGGCCACCAGCTGGGTGATGACGTTGAGCCCGCGCGCCAGCAGATATGACACCGCGTGGGTGTAATTCGCGGAGATATAATGCTCCTGCGCGAACGGCACATGCAGCCACCTTCCCGCCAGAAAGAAAAACTCGATCACCTGGATATTGGGCGGCAGCGAGCCTTCATGCAGCGCATCGGCGTAGGCCAGGTCGGGATAGCCGCCGAACAGCCGGTCGATGACCGGCGCCATGAAGCGGCGTTCGAGCAGGTTTTTGGGCTTCGGCTTTTCCAGCGTCAGCGCCGAAAACAGGGTCAGGTTGATGCCGCGATCGGCGACGGCGCGGGCATACAGCGCGTTGACGACGTGGTTGGCCTTGCCGAGCCCGAGCGGCAGCCCGACCACGAGGTTGGTTCCGACGTCGCGGAGGATGTCTTCCGCTATCGCCTCGGGGTCGGTGAAATGCTTCGGCATGAAGTTTCCGTCTGCGGCGACCTCGGGCCGAATGGCCGGCGGCCATCGAGAATCGAGGCGTCGCTGCCGAAATGAATACATTTCCAACCCCGTGGTGTCGCGGACATCCGCGCCGCGTTTGAGGAACGGGCACCGGCGGCGGATGGACGGCTTGACCCGGCAAACCGCGCTTGTGAGATTGCGGTTCGATCGCCTCGGAAGGCTTCGCCGATGCCGCTGGGATGCCGAGTTGATCCGCACCGCTTGCGCCCTGCCGAAGTCATGCCAGGCTGCGGGTGCCGGAAAATGACAGACACGGGAGCCAGGGAGTGAAAAGATGCTCAGCCGACGCCACCTGCTGCTTGGCTCAGTTGCGGCCGCAGTGACCATGCCCGACCGAAACGCGCTTGCTGCCGCGTCGCAACCGTCGACGCCGGTGAATTTCGACATTCCGGCCGGCGCCTGCGACTGCCATACCCACATTCACGGCGATCCGGAAAAATTTCCCTGGTTCGCCGGCCGCGTCTACACCCCGGAACTGGCATCGCCGGAGGAGATGGCGGCGCTGCACAGGGCGCTGCACATCGAGCGCGTGGTGATCGTTACGCCAAGCGTCTATGGCCCCGACAACTCCGCCACGCTGTTCGGCATCAAGGCGCGCGGGCCGACCGCGCGCGGCGTTGCCGTGATCGACGACAAGACGAGCGAAAGCGATCTCGACGCCATGGGCCAGGCCGGCATCCGCGGCATCCGGCTCAATCTGGCGACCGGCGGGATCAGCGATCCCAAGGTCGGCCGCGCGCGGGTCGAGGCTGCGATCCGACGCGTCGGCAAACGCAACTGGCATATCCAGATGTTCACCGGTCCGGCGATGATCTCCGCGATCAAGGACCTGGTCGCGACTTCCCCGGTGCCGATGGTGTTCGACCATTTTGGCGGCGCGCAGGCTGAACTCGGTCCGGACCAGCCGGGCTTTGCCGACCTGCTCGAGCTGGTGCAGTCGGGCAAGGCCTATGTGAAGATCTCGGGCGCCTATCGGGCATCGAAGCTCGCTCCGGATTATCCCGACGTGGTGCCGCTCGCCCGCGCGCTGATCGCGGCCAATCCGGAGCGGATTCTCTGGGGCACCGACTGGCCGCACCCGAATTCGACCACGCCGCCCGGCCGCGCGCCGACCGAGCTGACGCCACTGTTTCAGATCGATGACGGCAGGCTGCTCAATCAGCTGCCGGTCTGGGCGCCCGATGCGGCGATCCGCAAGACCATCCTGGTCGACAATCCGGCGCGGCTTTACGGGTTCTGAGAGCCGGTTTCGGAAACCGGCAGCGGCCTTGGCCGCGGCGGCTCTGCGGCCTGGCTGCGCAGCCAGTCGCCGGCCTTGCGCAATCCGCCGAACGGAAACACATGGAATCCCGCAATCGATGCCGTCGCCGCCGCGGGTGCCTCACGCAGGCCGCGCACCACATCGTCCGGGCCGGTATCGGTCAACAGCCGGCCGAAGCGGCCGATCTGGCCGCGCAGCGACCTGATCGAATTGCCGACGCCGCAGCGCAGCGCAAATTTCGTCAAGGTGGCCGGCGTCGCCGGACCGGCCAGACCGACGATGACAGCCAGATCGAGGTGGCGGGCGTCGAGTTCGCCGAGCCAGGCCAGGATCGGCGCGCTTTCGAAACAGAACTGGGTGATGACATCGACATGGATGCCGGTCTGCCGCCCCCAGTCGCGCCAGCCTTCCAGCACCTTGAAGGCGCCGGGCGGCTGCAGATAGGGGTGGCCTTCGGGATGCCCGGCGACGCTCACGCAGCCGATGCCGTGCGCCTCGATCAGGCCGCTGGCGCCGAGATCGCGGCTGGAGCGGAACGGCCCCTTGACCCGCGCCACGTCGCCGGCGATCAGGAGCACCCGGCCGACCCCCGCCTCATCTTTGGCTCGCGCCAGAAAATCGTCCAGCGCCTCGCGCGACGGCAGTTCGCGCGCCGCGATGTGCGGCACCGGATTGAATCCCGCCCGGCGCAACGCCGCGGCGGTGTCGACATTGTGGCGATAATTGTCGCCGGGCAGGAAGGTGATCGTCACATCGGTGCCCTCTGGGAAATTATCCTTCAGTTCCTCCAGTTGATGGCCGCGCGACGACACCTCGACGGAAGCCTGCGACAGCCGCGCCGTCAGGTCGCGGGACGGGGCAAGGTCGGTTGCACTCACTATTCACTCCTGAATCGCGATCATGCCGACACGCGGCGGCGCGAAATCACATAGGTCTCGTCGTTGAACCAAAGGCCGCCGTATTTTTTCAACACCCGGTCGGTGGCTTCGAGGTAGCGGCCGTCGCGCACTACCTCGGAGAGCCTGACGTCCTCGATCTGCGCGACATAGATCGCGGCATTCCAGGCGGCAAACAATGTCGAGGTTCCGATCGGGCCGCTGACCTCGTCCGGCAGCGTGTGCATGTGATAGCGGAAGATCGAGCGGGCGTCGGAGGAAGCGTTGAAGTTGTAATGCCGCGCCGCGCTGCCGAGTTCGTGCTTGACCTGGCGCAGGATCGCATAGCGATCGGTCTTGAAGGGGTCGTCGCCGGGCCAGACCTGGTCGATGATCTCGATTCCGGGATCCTTGCCATGCGAATGGATGCCGATCAGCCGGCCGCCCGGCCGCAGCGACCTGACCAGCGGCGTGATCACCTTCGAAGCCTTGAATTCGACGCTGGCCCGCGCCCGGTAGGGCTGCGAGGCGATCACCAGGTCGTAATCGGCCATCACGCGGCCCGGCCGCGGCATGATCGGATCGAGCAGGAACGAGTGGTCCTCGCGCCGCAAGGTCAGGATCACCGGCCGGGTATAGACCGGGTTGCCGGTGGCGGGGCTGATCCCGGCGCGCCAGTTTTCGGCGAGAAAACCTTCGAGTTCGCCGATCTGCTCGGCAAAGCCGTGCGCGGTATTGCCGGCAAGCGCCACATCCTTCCAGATCAGGCTTTGCGCCGAGGTCGCCGAGCGCGGCGTCAGCCACGGCGCCTCGGCATAATAAAGATTGGTAATGACCACGACCGTGGCGGGATGTTCGAACAGCCGGTCCGCCATCTTGTCGAGCGTCAGCCGGACGTCCTCGTAGCTGATTTCCTTGGCCACGACGTAAAGCGGCATGGTCGGAAAGCGGGCGTGCAGCGCCCGCATCACCCGCGACAGCACGGTGCCGTCGCCGACCCCGGCGTCGAAAATCCGCAGCGCCGGCGGCGTCGGTTGCAGATTGCCGAGTTCCAGCGAAATCCGCTGGGCGACGTCGGTCTTCTCGCTGCAGGTCGACACGAACAAAAGGTATTTCTGCCGGTTGTCGAAGAACCGGAAGCCTGCCGGCGCGATCTCGGGCACGGCGGCCCGGGCGGCGCCGTTGACCGGCGCGGCTGCGGGGGAGCGGTCGCTTCGCGCCGACGATTGCTTGGCGCGATGATCGGAAAGATAGGCGCGCAGCTTGTCGAGGGTTCCGGTGGTGATCCTGGCGCCGTCGCGCAGCCGCGACACCAGCTTGCCGTCGTTGACGACCAGCCGGCCGAAGGTGGATTCGGCGGTCCGGGTCGCGCGGCAATAGTCCCGGATCTCGTTCAGGATCTGCGCGGCGGTGGCGGTGTGGTGTTCTTCGGCCCGCATGGCGATCACTCTCTCCCCCCGCGGTTTCCATCCCTGTTTTTCCGCCATCAAGGGACGGGCGCCAGTTCTCGTCAACCACAATCGGAGTGGGCAAGATATGTGGGCAGGCGCCCAAGGGACGCACCCTCCGGCGCGATTCCCGGACGCCCGGCGTGGCCGTCATTGCCAGCGCAGCGAAAACGATGTGGCCAAGCAGGAACCGATTGCTATGTCGCCGGCGTTCCTCGCCAAGACGAACCCCGCGGATTCACCTGTCAAACAGCCACGGTGCGGATTTACGAGCGCCCGCGAAGCCATCCTTGCGGCAAGCGACAATGGCCTCCTCACTGACGCTCCTCGCCGTGACGGCAAACCTCGCAACGACCGCCGGGCATGATGATCTCGTTCCACCGCAGCCCGTCGCGCGAGTCCCTGGAACGCAAGCTAAAAATTTGACGGCCCAAAAATATCGAACACAACCCCATGCAAGGTAACATGAGGTCTTCGCGATCGATGCCTTTCTCGCCGAATCTGCTGTTCTTTCCAAGAAGCTTGCCTCAATGGCGGCCCGCCGATGGGCCTTGTCTGTCGCCGACCCCAAATTCAACGGCAGTGCGGCCGTCGCCCCGGCCCCCTTCCCTGCCATCAGTCCGCCTGCTCTGGATGAAGCGCGAGCTTCTCAGCCTGCAATTTCTTGATCAGCTCCCTGGTGCGTTCGACCGTGATTTGATCGCCTATCGCCAGCAATATCCGCCGATATCGCTCAATCGTCTTGTCGATCTCGACGCACTTCTCACACATTTCAGATCAGTCCCTTCCGCCAGGCGACGCCAGATACGTCACCTCCCTGGCTATGACGGGCGTGCAGGCAATTTGTTTCATCGCCGGGTCGGGAACCGGCCGGTTCCCGGGATACCGGCGATCGATGCCGGGATGGCTGCGATCAGGCAAGCCGGCAATCGCATCCATCGAGAAACCGCAGCCCGCCATTCTGTGAAGTGGCGGGTTGGATCGTCGCTCGACCTTGACACTTGCATCGGTTCGTGTGTCGGACGCCGTGCCGCGCGCAGCGCGGCCGGAGCACGGGATCACGCAAAACCGACTACCGCGCCGGCCATTGCGGCGGGTGGCTGCCGATCGGCATCGCCGGACGCGCCCAGAACGCCGGGGTTTTCGCCAGCGCGCCCGCATGACTGACAGCGCGCAGCGGGCCGAAGCCGGAAGGCATTTCCTCGATGAAGCGCTGCACCACATCGCCCTTGAGATCCGCGGTCGAAAGGCCGCCCGCGACGCGGCCGAGATTCCACAGCCATCGCCCGGTCTGCGCCAGCGATACCTGGACGTGCCAGCTGCCGCCTTCGCGCGATTGACGCGCCCGCGCCATCATGGCGCCGAACGCCATCAAATAGCCGGAGGCGTGGTCGAGCATTTGCGCCGGCAACTCCTTCGGCCCCTCGACGCCGGCGGCCTCGCCTTCGGCGTGATTGAAACCGGTCGCGGTCTGCACCAGCGAGTCAAAGCCGCGCCGCTCCGCCCAGGGCCCGGCATGGCCATAAGCCGACAGCGAGACATAGACGATGCCGGGGCTGATGGTGGCTGCGTCCTGCGGCGAAAAGCCGAGGGCTGCGAGCGCGCAAGGGCGATAGCCTTGCGAGAAAATATCCGCCTCGGCGAGCAGCTCGCGCAGGCGCTCCCTGCCCTGCTCGCTTGCGAGCTCGACAAAACCGGCCAGCTTGCCGCGGCCGGTATCGATCGTCAGCCAGGGAATCGCCGGCAGATCGGGACCCGAGATCAGCAAGACGTCGGCGCCATGCGCCGCCAGCGTGCGTCCCGCCACCGGCCCCGCGATCACCCGCGACAGATCCAGCACCCGCAAGCCGGCGAGCGGACGGTCGCCGGCAGGCCAGGGTCTTGGCGAGGCCTCGCCGATTTTCTCGATGGTGAGCGGCGGCAGCGTGGCAATCGCTCTCGCCTGCGGCAGCGCGGACCATTCGGCAAAAGAGCGCATCATCGCGACCACGCCACCGGCGGCATAGGCCGCGCTCTCGAACGCCTCGCCGTCCCACTGCAGCAGTGCGGCCTGAACCGCGTCGCGGTCCGGCCTGCAGCCCAACACCTTGCAGACCGCGTCGCGGTGGTGCGTGAAATTGGTGTGCAGCCGCACGAAGCGCCGGTCGCGGGTCTTGTAGATTCCGGCGATCGCGTCCCAGGCCGGCGGCGGTGGCTTGCCGTCGACCCGCAGATAGCGCTCGGAGCGGCATTCGACCACGGCATGACCCATATCCACTGCGACGTTCTGGCTCTGCCCGCTGCGCATTTGCCAGATCTGCGCGGCGGCCAGCGCGGCCGCGGCGATGCTGGCCTGTGCCGCGGCGGCGACGCGGAACGACGACGGCAGCTGCGGTTCCTGCCCGGTCAGGGTGACGGCATCATGCGCGGCCGGCTCGCCGCCGGCCGACGCCCACAGATCGGCGAGGATTTCATGCGGCGTATGCATGGCGATTGCTCTTTTCTGCGTTCGAAACTTTTCTCATAGCATGCAAGCAGCTGCAAAGCTCGGCATCCATCCATGCAGCCCTCTGCCTCTGCAACCTTGTTCCTGAGGGTATTTGTTGAAACCTTCAAGCCTGGTTTGCGCCGTGTAGCCGTCGACCGCCAGTCTGCTTATGTGCTGCAGCTTCTCTGCGCGCCTTTCCGGAGGATCACGATTCCACGAGCTGATTGCTTCACGCTCGGGCGCGGATTCATCCAGGCGCAACCAAATTCATGCCCGATCGCGAATTGGTGAATTCGGCGCGCTGCAGCATGTCATCGCAATCCCCCGAGGCGCTGAGCCGCCCCGCGCAGCCGTTTGCTGTCGGTTCAGCCGGAGCAGAAACGGCATGGCCTCACTGCATGAACCAGCCGTGGCTCACCACCAGCGACTGGCCGGTCAGCGCGTTCGATTCGAAGGCGGCGAAGAACAGCGCGGCCTCGGCGACATCCTCGACGGTGGTGAACTCGCCGTCGACGGTGTCCTTCAGCATGACGTTCCTGACCACCTCCGCTTCGGAGATGCCGAGCTCCTTTGCCTGCTCCGGAATCTGCTTCTCGACCAGTGGCGTGCGCACGAAGCCCGGGCAGATCACGTTGGCGCGCACGCCGTGCCTTCCACCCTCCTTGGCGACGACTTCGGCAAGCCCGATCAGGCCGTGCTTGGCAGTCACGTAGGGGCCCTTGAGCAGCGAGGCTTCCTTGGAATGGACCGAACCCATATAGATGATGCTGCCGCCGGTTCCCTGCCGGTACATCCGCCGCAGCGCGGCGCGGGTGGTGAGGAAGGCGCCGTCCAGGTGGATCGCCAGCATCTGCTTCCACTTGGCAAATTCGAACTGGTCGAGCGGCGCCACGATCTGGATGCCGGCATTGCTCACCAGGATATCGAGGCGGCCGAAGGTCTTGACCGCCTTGTCGATGCCCGCCTCGACCTGCTCCTCGGAGGTGACGTCCATCGCGACGCCGATGGCGCGCCGGTCCGGGCCGCCGAGTTCGGCCGCCGCGGCGTCGGCGCCGGCCTGGTTCAAATCCGCAATCGCCACCTTGGCGCCTTCGCGCAGGAATGTGCGGGCGATCTGCTTGCCGATGCCGCTGGCGGCGCCCGTGACGAGGGCAACGCGGTTGCCGAGGCGCATGGTGAACCTCCTTTCAACGCAGATAGTCGTGGATGACCTTGCCGAGGCCAAGGGTGAGATCGGCGATGATGTGGACGCCCGACAGCACCTCGAGCACGGGCAGTTCGGCCACCGGCGCCAGCGCGTGAGCGTGAAGCTCAAGTGCGGCCGGCCCGGCCCAGGCGCCTTTGACCGTGATGTCCTCGAGGTAATATTCGACCAGTTCGCAGATCCGCGGCGTGCCGTCGACATGGGGGATGATCTTGAGCAGGAAGTTTGGCGCCGTGAGCGACGCCTTGGTCGCCGCCGGGTCCACTGCCCTGTGCTTGTAGCCCATCGATCCCGTGGCGACCCGCACCTTGCCGTAGTCGAGCGTCCCGACAACCGTGTCGATCTCGACATGGAGCGTGGGATCGGCGAGCTTTTTCGGGAAGCCCCAGAGTTCGCGGCCGCCATAGATCGGCGGACCGTCGTTGAGGAACATGCAGTGCGAATAGCCGCCCTTGCGGCCGCCGAACGTGACCGGAATGACCTGGCCGGTCTCGGTGTAGTCGCCGAAGCCGGTCGAGTCCGGCATGCGGATGAACTCGTATCTGACGATGCCGCCGTCGGGCACCAGTGGCTCCGGCACCAGCGCGCGCAACTTCTCCGGGTCGGTGCGATAGCTGATGATGAGATACTCGCGGTTGACGAAGCGATAGGGCCCCGGCGGAAACGCCGGACTTGTCAACGGCATCGCAAAGGCTCGCTCACGGACGTCGGTTTCTCTCATGGCTCGAGCTCCTGATATCGGTGTGTCAAAGGGGCGTCCTTCGGCCTGGCGGCTCAATCCTCATCGCCGGCAAAGTCGAAAATCGAAAACTCCTCGCCATTGCCGGCGCGATTCAGCACCTCGGGATGGCGCAGCGCGCGCATGGCGTCGTAGTGCCCCGAACGCCAATGCTCCGCCATCGACTGCCGGGAGAACTCATAGTCCTTCGAATCCCCCTCGTAGCCTCTGGGACGATAGATCAGGTGCACGAGATTGTAGGCGTGGCGTTGCGCGATCGAGGCCAGGAACCTGGCTTCTTCGCTTCGCTTGAACTCGTCCGGCAGCTGGTCCAGGAACCTGGCGACGGAGTGCTCCACCCCGTGCAGCCGCTTGATGAAATCCGTGAAGGCGCGCGTGCGGCTCGAATACTGGATCTCCTTCTGCCGGGTGCCGACTTCCGCGAGGTTGCGCGGGAACTCGCCGCGCGCGCTCCAGAGGTCGACCTGAAACACCAGCGCGTCGGGCAGCCGCTGGCCCGTGACGCGTGTGTTCGTCACCAGCCATTGCAGCGGCGTGTTCGAGACCAGGCCGCCATCCCAATAATGCTCACCCTGGATCTCGATGGCGGGAAAGCCGGGCGGCAGCGCGCCGCTCGCCATTACATGCTCCGGTCCGATCGCCTGCTTCCCGGTGTCGAAATAGACGAGGTTGCCGCTGCGCACATTGACGGCGCCGAGGCTGAGACGCGTGTCCTTGCTGTCGGAGTTGATGCGGTCGAAGTCGACGAAGCGTTCGAGCGTGGCCTTGAGCGGCCCCGTGTCATAATAGCTGGTCGCCTCCAGCGTGCCGGACGGATGAAGCCATGGATTGGGCAGCCGCGGCCTGAAGAAGCCCGGCGTTCCGGCCCAGGCAACCATGGCGGCGCTCACCTGATTGACACCGGCGCGCGCCACCTCGCCGCGTCCAAACAGGCCGAAGATATCGGCGTCGAAGCCGATGGCGGGGGCGGTGATTTCCTCCCAGAACGCGCGCAGCCGCTCGACGCGCTTGTCCGGCGCGTTGCCGGCGATGATCGCGGCGTTGATGGCGCCGATCGAGATGCCGACGACCCAGTCGGGGTGAATCCCGGCGTCGGCCAGCGCCTCATAGACACCTGCCTGATAGGCGCCGAGCGCCCCGCCCCCCTGCAGCAGCAGCGCGACGCGGTCGAACGGCAGCCCCGCGCGCAGGTTCTGCAAGGAATTGTGCAAGAGCGGCTTGTTCATGGACGTGTGCCCGTGCCAGCAAGGCCATGCGCTCGCTCCGCACGGGCCCATCTGGGCAAACGAGGCGCAGAGCCGCAGCCTCTGGTCAGCCGGCATGGTGCTGTCAAATGCCGCGCTGCGGTATCATGCAGTCGGTCTAGTCACCTATACGTTGGGATAGTACGGAGGCACCGTGGGAGCTCGCCATCCAAAACGGCCGCCAGTCCCTTCCGGTCCATCTGAGGAATTCAGGCTTCATCATCCTGTCCGGCGAGGGGTCACCTCGAAGGGAATTTCGAGAAGGACGTCGTGCCCACCTTGAATACCGACAAGACCGCGTCGATCGCCGCCGGCGATCGCGGCTTCCAGATCGTCGGCAATGCGCAGGAGACGATCCGCCATATCGGCATAAACCTCCCGCTTTACCTCACTGGCTGCGATTTTGCTTATTTCGCTGCAGTCGTCGGCGAAGCCGCGAAGTCTTGCAAGCCTGACCTGAAGCTCTCTCTTTTCCGCTTACTAAGCCGCAGAGCGAGGCCCGCATTCCGGAACGAGCCTGCAAACGGCTAGCGCGCGGACCGCTTCCCACCGACCATCGAGAGAACCGTCCGAGCGAGGTCGGCAGTCGATTCCACCAGTTGGTCTGCGCCTGCGGTCTCGAGTTCATCCCGGGTCCCGTAACCCCAGAGCACGCCAAGCCCGCGCATTCCGACCGCATGGGCGCCGGAAATGTCATATCGGCGGTCCCCGACCATCACACTGCGGGCAGGCGAAACACCGTGTTGCGACACAATATGGGCGAGCAGTTCAGGCTTGTGATCCAGCCCGCCGCCGGGCACTGAACCGTGAATGCCGTCAAAATATTTCGCAAAACCCAGATGCTGCAGAATACGGCTCGCGAAAGTTTCCCGCTTCGACGTTGCCAGGTAGATTCGCAATCCGGCCTGCTGCATCTCTTCCAGGGAGCTGCCAATTCCCGGATAGGGCTGGCTTCCGAGCAGGCCGCTTTCGCCGTAGTGCTGACGATACGCCGCCACTGCTTCGGATACTCTGTCGTCGCCGTATGGCTGCAGCAAACCCCGCATCACGTCTTCAAGCGGCGGCCCGATGCTGCGCCTGATGTCGAATGTCTGGTCCGGTTCGTGCCCAAGAACCCGCAGCGCCGCCAGGCAACTTGCCAGGATGCCCGGCTGTGAATCGATCAACGTGCCGTCGAGGTCCAGAAAAACCGAGCAGGTCGATATCATCGCTTAAACATAACGGCCGAAGGCCGGCGGGTAAATGTTCGGTCCGGCGATCTGCCGCTCCATTGGCGCATGGCGGGCGGCGGCCCACCAGCCCCCGCGGCGCCGGCCTTTGCGCGATGCTGCCGGTCAACGAAAGGCGACTAGCTCTTCGGGGTGAACAGCTGGCACCAGCCGCTCGGGTCGATGTCGCCCTGGACGAATTTGCAGGCGTTTGGCGGCTGGAAATTGACGCAGCCGCCGCAGTGCCGATTGGCCTTCGGCGTGCCCTGATACTTGGCGTCCGCCTGGCTGATCTTCTGCTGCGCGGCGGCTGGCGGGGCGGCCGCGGCGAGCGCCGCCGTGCCGAATGCAAGCGCGGCGCCGGACAGCACCATGCGGCGCGAGATGCGTTGGCAAGCATCGATGTCGTCTTTCATAATCGACCCCGTCAGGCTTCGCTTCACCGGCTGGATGCCCGTGAGGGCGGAGGCATCGGGCGGAGGACGACAATCCCGCCCGCGTTTCACCGGTGCCCGTATTCGGTGAAAACGTAATCTGTTTTCTGCGCAATGGTGTGGCACGCCGACCCGCACTTGGCGTCGTTCGCCTGGGGCGGCTCGTCATTCAGATTGCCCGGCCTGAATGCGTCGGATGCGGCGTCGTACTCGAACTCGGCATATCCCCATCCGCCGCTGTCGGCGAACCGCTTGCTGTCCTTGACCATGAAATCGACGTCATGCTGGGCCCCCGGCACCATGGGCTGACCGGGATAGCTCTCCTGTTTTTTCGGAATCCAGTGGACTTTCGCCATCCTGGCGCCGTCAGGGAAAGGCTTGCCGTTGCCGGGCACGCCCTGCCTGAAGGCGTCGATCATGATGGAATTTCCCATGATCGCGGCAATCTTGCCGCCGTTCTCGCTGATGGCAATGACGGGCCAGTCTTCGTATCCCCTGAAGTCGGCGAAAGCGAGCCCGCCCGGGACCTGCAGCGCGTACTTGTCCTGCGCGGAAATGGCGCTGCCGCCGAGGACGGCGACAACAGCGGCAATCACCGGGATCGCCGAGAATGCAGTTTTCTTCATGATCAGCTCCCGCGCTTGGCGTTGATAGGTCGGGTCCGTTGAACCGGTGAAGTCGGCTTGTGCTTGAAGGGCCGGACATCACCCGCAAACCGTGACGCAAGCCCAATATCTCATGCGAAATTCTCGCAATCCATGGGACCCGCAAGGAATTGAGCAAGATCGCACCAATCGAGCATGCTGCGCGTTGATGTTCGCTACGCTGATCTCGCCGGTGCGCCGGGAGCGGCGTCCCGAGAGGAATGCCCGCGAGAGCATGGCTCGCCGCTCCGCGAGCCCAAGCGCCACCAGGAGCTGCAGGCCACGCGAGGTCCATGCCGGAATTGCAGGTCGGGCCCGGCAAGTTCCGTTCTGGATCGATGCCGAGGCGGTCTCGGCAGGATGTTGCCTGTTCGCCGTGGATCGTCCCCATTACGGCTTCTGAAATGGATGCAGCTGTTCCAGGTTGAGCCGGTCTAGCCGTGACGGTATCGTGATATCAGCCGGTGCCCCGCCATTGCCGAGGCATCTGGTTTTTACCGAACCGGAGATCGCCGCGGGAACGAACGCCGGAGATTTTTTCATGTTTCCGGTGCCGTCAAATCTGATACCGCTTTGTCGCCTGATCCAGCGGGGAAAATCAGCTGTCCGCCGCGAGACGGAACTCGCCGGCCGAGCAGCGAACAAATCAGAGGCAGCAGGACGATGCCCGCCTTGGGTCGATTTTCAAGGATCGCTCCGGCTCCGCGCAAGCTCCGTTCATCCGGCAACGGCAGGCACCCAGACGGCTGCGGCAGCGGGTCAACGCAGCCCATTTCATCCACGCGCCACCCTTCCTCCTGTGCGCGCTGTCGTATATGAGAGAGCTGCCCCGGAACGTGCGGAATCGTCCCCAGGAGCGAATTGGCGGCGTGGACGGTGGCCACGATTGGTTAATCGAAAAATGCGATTCAGCACTGGATCGACGCAGGCGCGGACAGGCATTTGAACCGGGGCATGGCATGGTAAATCGATTGACGACGGCGCAATCCACCGGCGCGATGCGGCGTTGGAGGCCTCCCGCCATCGTGACGCTCGCGGTGGCTGCGCTGACGGCGCTGACCGCCGACGCCGCGGCGAAACAGGCGCGCCCCGCGCCGCCCATTGAGGCGACGGCACCGCGCGAAGCCGGCGAGCCGATCATGGCGATCGTCTCGATCAAGTCCCAGCAGGTCACTTTCTACGACGCCGATGGCTGGATCATGCGCGCGCCGGTCTCGACCGGCACCACCGGCCGGGAGACGCCGGCCGGCGTCTTCGCCGTCATCGAGAAGGACCAGGACCACCACTCGACCCTGTATGACGATGCCTGGATGCCGAACATGCAGCGCATCACCTGGAACGGCATCGCGCTGCATGGCGGGCCGCTGCCCGGTTATGCCGCCTCCCACGGCTGCGTGCGGATGCCCTATGGCTTTGCGGAAAAACTGTTCGACAAGACGTGGATCGGAATGCGGGTGATCATCTCGCCGAACGACGCGGCCCCGGTCGAGTTTTCCCACAAGGCGTTGCTGGTGCCGAATGCGGCCGCCCTCGCGGCGGCTCCGGCGCGGGCCGAGACGCTGGCCCGCGAGGCCGCGGAGGCCGCCGCAACGGCCGACGAAGCCAAGAAAGCCACCGCGACAGCGGCGCGCGAGGCCGCCTCGCTCCCGGGCTCGCTGCGCAAGCTGGAATGGCAGAAGACCCGCGCCGATGCCGAGCTCGCCTACGCCGACAGGGCGCTCGCCGCCGCCAAGACGGACCAGGCCAAGGCGCGTGCCGACGACCTGAAGCAGAAGGCCGAGGCCAAGGCCGCGGAACTGGCGACGCAGCTCGAAGCCGCCAGGGCCGAGACGAAGGCGAAGCTCGACGCCGCCGCCGCCGCCAAGGACGCCGCCAAGGCGGCCGCGGCCAGGAAGGCCGACACCGCCAAGGCGGCGAGCGAAGCCAAGCTCGCGCTCGAACCGGTCTCGGTCTACATCAGCCGCGCGACGCAGAAGCTCTACGTACGGCGCAACACGCATAGAGCGTGGCCGGACGGCGGCGAAGTGTTCGACGCGACCATCGAGGCTCCGGTTACGATCCGCGATCCCGACAGGCCGATCGGCACGCATATATTCACGGCGGTGGCGCGCAGCGACGCGGGCCTGCGCTGGACCGCGGTCACCATCGACAACGGCGACGATGCCAAGGACGCGCTCGACCGCATCACCATCCCGCAGGATGTGCTCGATCGGATCGCACCGACCGCCGTGCCGAGATCCTCGATCATCGTCTCGGACGAACCGCTGAGCCGCGAGACCAACTATCGCACCGAGTTCGTCGCGGTGCTCAGCAACCAGCCCCAGGGCGGTTTTGTCACCCGACGGCCGACGGCCGACGTCCTGGTTGCGGGCGGCAACGTCCAGAACGATGACGGCTTCGGTTCGTTTTTCCATTGGAACTCGCAACCTGTCGATCCGCGCCGCGTCGGCGGCCAGTACAATCATCAGGTGCAGCGGGGCTGGTGGTAGGACGCCGCGCGCCGCCGGTGCGCTCGCTCAGGAACGTTCTGACGGTGCTCCGCGTCCCCCCCCCCGCCGTAACACCCCGGCGGCGGCCGCAGCGCCAGGGACAAGCGCGGGCGCGACCCGGCACAACGCCTGAATCGTCGTGAGGCCATGGCGACCTGCAAAGCGCCGGCTTGCTGCGAGGTCACCGCGGCTGCTCGGTCCGCTTGCCCTTCAGCTTGCCCTCGCCGGCATTTTTTCGCCCTGCTGCCTTTTGCTTTTTGGATTTTTTGATCGCATCGGCCTGGCTGCGATAGGCCTGCGCAAGGTTGGAGAAACCCAGGGCGGTCTCGACGTCGTCGATCATGGCGCGCGCCAGACGCTCGGCTTTCATCGCCTGCATGCGAAAGAATTTGACTTCCTTGACCATGGGTCTGCCCCGGGAACGGCAAGGCGCATCACGCCCAGCACCTAAAGCTGGATCGGCCGATTTGTTCCCTCGGCGCGAACGGCCTGTCAGGCTTCGGTGCGAGCGGCGATCGGCTTGCCTTCGGCGACCAGCCAATCGACGAAGGTTTTGAGCGGCACGGACTTGTCGGCGTCGAACGGCACCAGTGCCACATAGCCGGTCCGCGGCACCTTGATGTCGGGCAACGGAGCGATCAGGCGTCCGGCGACAAGGTCGGCCTCGAGCAGCGGGAAAGGACCGATCCCGATGCCGAGACCGTCGACGATCGCATGCAGGGTGACATGGAAATGATCGAACAGCTGCCGGCGCTGTCCTGCCATATGCGACAGCCCGGCGCTTTCCAGCCAGTCGATCCAGTCGCCGGGCCGGGTTTCGGTGGCGAGCAAAACGTGCCCTGCGATGTCGGCGGCCCGATGGACCGGATGGCGCGCGAACAGCGCCGGGCTCATGACCAGCGTATCGACATCGTCCAGCACGTAGGTCGCGCGGTGCTGCGGCCAGGCGTTTTCCCTTGCCGACCCGCGCCGCACCGCGACATCGAAACCGCCGCGCAGCTCCTCGTGCACGGTCGAGACTGTCGTGACCGAGACTTCGGCATGGGGATGTTCGGCGTGGAAACGCTCCAGCCGCGGGATCAGCCAGCGTGTCGCGAAGCTGGTCGGCGCGCTGACCCGCAGGATGCGGCGGGCGCCGGGCTTGCCGCAGGCTTCGGCCGCGGCGGTCAGCCGATCGAAGGAGAGACTGACCTCCGCGGCAAACACCCGGGCGATCGGCGTGGCCACCATGCGGCGCCCGGTGCGAACGAACAAGCGCTGGCCCAGCCAGGTTTCCAGCACCCCGATCTGCCGGCTGACGGCGCCGTGCGTCAGGCCGAGCTCGGCCGCGGCCGCGGCGTAGCTGCCGGTACGGGCGGCGATTTCAAAGACGCGAAGCGCGTTGAGCGGCGGCAGACGGCGCATGCAAACCGTGAGAAAAGCTGGCGGGTATCGCTAACTATATCACTCTATTCGCTAAAAACTCACGGGTCTAGATTGCGTCAAGGAGAAGCGCATGCAGATCGCCCGCACAAAGGACTTTGTTCAGGAAACACCCCAGGGCGTGCCGGGCCAGCGCCGCAACCTGATCGCCGCCTGCCTCGCGCATGTGCTGCACGATGGCTACACCGACCAGCTCTATGCGCTGTTGCCGGTATGGCAGGCAGAGTTCGGCCTGTCCTATGCCGGGCTCGCGGCCGTCCGGGCGCTCTATTACGGAACCATGAGCGGCCTGCAGATCCCCGGCGACAGAATGATCAAGCGGTTCAGCGCGCGAACGGCGCTGGTGCTGTCGACATTCATCGCCGCGACCGGATTTCTGGTGATGGCGTTGCCACTCGGCTTTGCCGGCCTGTGCGTGGGCCTGGTGTTGGCCGGTGTGGGATCGAGCATCCAGCATCCGCGCGCCTCGCTCCTGGTGACGAATAGCTATGGCAGAGCGTCGCGCGGGCCGCTCGGAATCTACAATTTTTCCGGCGATCTCGGAAAGGCAGCCCTCCCGGCCCTTGTCGCCGTGCTGCTGCCGGTGCTGGCCTGGCGCCCGGTGATCGGAATGATGGGGTTTTTGGGGCTCGCGGTCGCGTTCGGCCTTTTCACGCTGATTCCGGAGCGGCAGCCGGTGGCCGAGGCGGCCGATGCGAAGCGCGCCGTCCGGGGCCAAGGGGTAGCGAACTTCGCGCTGCTGATGTCGATCGGCGGCCTCGATACCGCGGTGCGCATGGGCTACCTGCTGTTCCTTCCCTTCCTGATCCATTCTCTGGGCGGAACATCGACGACGGTCGGACTCGGTCTGGCGCTGTTGTTCATGGGCGGCGCCCTCGGAAAGGCCACCTGCAACCGGCTCGGTGAGTACCTTGGCGTCACCGGCGGCGTGATCGCGACGGAATTGGCGACCGCGCTGCTGATCGCCGCGACCCTGCTGCTGCCGCTGACGCCGATGCTTGCGCTGCTGCCCCTGCTCGGCATCGTCCTCAACGGCACGTCGTCGCTGCTCTACGGCTCCGTGCCGGAGCTGGCGCCTGCAGGCGATGCCGGGCGGGCGTTCGCCTATTTCTACACCAGCGTCAGCGGTTGCAGCGGTCTGGCTCCGATCGCCTACGGCGTGATCGCCGACCACTCCAGCCAGACATTCGGCATTCTGGCGGCGGCGCTTACCGCGGCGCTGATCGTGCCGCTGGCCCTGGCGCTGCGTCCCGCATTGGCGGCGCCGCCAAGAGCCGATCGCCGATAGGGCGCACGCAGCACGCCGCGGCAGCGGCGCAGCCAGCGCTTGCTCCGCGGCACGATGTGAGGCGGGAGAGGCTTCAAAAATTCGATATCAACGTGATTCCGGCGACCATCAGCGCCGCGCCGGCGATACGCCCGCTGCTGAGATCGTGGACTTGCATGCCGAACAGTCCGTACCGGTCGATCGCCGGCGGCGGCAGGAACTCGGGCGCCGCGGCCGTCGAGGGATCAAGACCAGGGGTGCCGCATGGCCGGCTGGTTGAAGACGGTCAGCCTCCATGGGAGCATCGCTGAGCAGCCGTCGGCTGGCGGCGATGGTTAGCCGGCAGGGATGAAGCGGAGGGTGCCGGCTCGACGCGTCGGCCTGCCGGTGTCGTTGGTATGATTGACGCCGTCCATGACAGGCACCTCGGAGAAATCGAACGGACTTACCCCGTGAAGGCAAGCCACGTTTACGGCGAACAGGTTCTGGTTGGATCGTCGTTGATGATGTGTGTATATTCCGCAGCGAGAGCAGAAGAAGTGCTGCGCCGAGCCGGTATGGAAGCGGTAGCTTGTTAGCGCATCCTCGCCCTGCAGGACCTTGATCGCACCCATTTCCGCCATGACGACGACGGCGCCTCGCATTCGGCAGTAGGAGCAGGTGCAACGGCGGATCGAATTGAAGCCGTCGCTGAGCATCACCTCGAAACGCACTGCGCCGCAATGGCACTGGCCAGCCCGAACGTTCGTGTCGCCCACCATGTTGCCTGTGTCTCCGGTTCAGATCACTTCTACGCCCAGTCATGGCGGTACGCGGACGTTATCTCTCAAATTCGAGCCGGACAATCCGCCAGGAATTCACGCATGATGAGAGAAAAACTCACGCGAAGGCCCGATGCAGACTTCAATGATGCTGCTCACAGCACCCGTTTGCCCCCAAGCTTCTCCGGCGAGAGCGGCGGCGAAACGCGCGGCACATTCGCGCGCCCCGTTGGCATAGCCGCTGCGCATACGGTTTGACTGCACGCCGCGCCGCAGACAGCGGCGCGATGGGCTGCGTCCGGGGCGCGACACCCCTCAATGAAAATCCCGCGAGCGCGGCAGGATGCGGACGTTGCGGGGATGGCGGAGTTTCTGGGCCGGTTCGTCCGGGTGCTGGCGGGGGTCGTCATGCAGCGGTTCGATCAGCGCCGGACCGGCCGGCAGCGGGTGTTTGCGGACGGGGGCGTCATCGGCGAGCGTGACCAGCTCGCGCGAGCGGTCGAACAATCGCTCGGCCACCAGATGCGTCACCTGTTCCGGGCTGCTCTGGATATGGCCCTCGACCATGATCAGCCGCGCTCCCATCACCTCCTTGCGGAAGCGTTCCATCACCTTCGGCCACACCACGATATTGGCGATGCCGGTTTCGTCCTCCAGCGTCATGAACACCACCCCCTTGGCGCTGCCCGGACGCTGCCGCACCAGCACCACGCCGGCGCAGCGCACCCGCTTTCCGGCGTTGCCATGGCAAATCGAAGCGCAGGCGACCACGCGCTCCTGCGCGAACATCGGCCGCAGGAATTCCATCGGATGGCCCTTCAGCGACAGCCGGATGGTCTGATAGTCGGCCACCACCTGCTCCGGCAGCGGCATGTCGGGCAAAGGCTCGGCAAGCTCGTCGGGCTGCTCTCGGGCCGCGGCGGTTTCGAACAGCGGCAGCGGCAGGTCGTCCGGCAGCCGCCGCACCGCCCACAACGCGGCGCGGCGGTCGAGCCCGAGGGAGCGAAACGCGTCGGCGTCCGCCAGCAGGATCAGCGCCCGCTTGGGCAGCGCGGTGTCGCGGGCAAAATCCTCCAGCGAGGTGAAAGGGCGGCGCCGTCGCGCGGCCACGATACGCATCGCCCAGTCCTCCGCCTTCGGCTTGCCGGTCTGCCGGCGCAGAAATTCCTCGTCCGGATCGGCCCATGTGAAGCCGTCGATCTGCCGGAAGCCGAGGCGGAGCGCATGATAGCGGCCGCCGTTCTCCTCCAGCATGTTCTGGGCGTGGCTGAACGACACGTCGATCTCGCGTACCTCGACGCCATTGTGGCGGGCATCGCCGACGATCTGGGCCGGGGCGTAAAAACCCATCGGCTGCGAATTCAAAAGGCCGCAGGCGAACGCGTCGGGATGGAAATGCTTGAGCCAGGACGAGACATAGACCAGTTGCGCAAAGCTCGCGGCATGACTCTCCGGAAAACCGTAGCTGCCGAAACCCTTGATCTGGTCGAAGCAGTTTTTCGCAAAAACCGGATCGTAGCCGCGCGCGATCATGTTGTTGATCATCTTGGATTCGAATTTGCCGATGGTCCCGACATTGCGGAACGTCGCCATGGCGCGGCGCAACCCGTTGGCCTCCTCGGGGGTGAATTTCGCCGCCTCGATGGCGATCCGCATCGCCTGCTCCTGGAACAGCGGCACGCCGAGGGTCTTGTGCAGCACCTTGCGCAGTTCGTCCGCCTCGCCATGCGCCGGCGACGGCGACGGATAGCTGACCTTCTCCTGGCCGTTGCGGCGGCGCAGATAGGGATGCACCATGTCGCCCTGGATCGGGCCCGGCCGCACGATCGCGACTTCGATGACCAGGTCGTAGAATTCCCGCGGCTTCAGCCGCGGCAGCATGTTCATCTGGGCGCGGCTTTCGACCTGGAACACGCCGAGCGATTCGCCCCGGCACAGCATGTCGTAGACTTCGGGGATCTCGCGCGGGACGGTCGCCAGCTCGAAACGCTGGCCCTTGTGCTGTTCGATCAGATCAAAACATTTGCGGATGCAGCTCAGCATGCCCAGCGCCAGCACGTCGACCTTCATCATCCTGATTTCGTCGATGTCGTCCTTGTCCCATTCGATGAAGGTGCGGTCGTCCATCGCGGCGTTGCCGATCGGGACATATTCGTCGAGCCGGTCCTGGGTCAGCACGAAGCCGCCGACATGCTGCGACAGATGCCGCGGAAATTCGATCAATTCGGCCGCCAGCGCCACCGCGCGATGAATCATCGGGTTGTGCGGATCGAGACCGGCCTGGCGAACCTGCATCTCGTCGAGGCCGTCGCCCCAGCTTCCCCATACCGTGTCGGCCAGCAGAGCGGTGACGTCCTCGGTCAGGCCGAGCGCCTTGCCGACATCGCGGATCGCACTGCGCGGACGATAATGAATCACGGTGGCGACGATGGCGGCGCGATGGCGGCCATAGCGGTTGAAGACATATTGCATGACTTCTTCGCGGCGCGAATGTTCGAAATCGACATCGATGTCGGGCGGCTCGCGGCGCTCTTCGGAGAGAAAACGCTCGAACAGCAGATCGATCTCGGCCGGATTGACCGAGGTGATTCCCAGCACGAAACACACCGCCGAATTGGCCGCCGATCCGCGGCCCTGGCACAGGATGTGCTGCGATCGCGCAAAATGCACGATGTCGTGCACGGTCAGGAAATAATGCGCGTAATCGAGCTTCTGGATCAACGCCAGTTCCTTTCGCAGGGTGGCGCGCAGCCGCTCGTCGAGCCCGTGCGGAAAATATTTCCTGGCCCCCTGCCAAGTCAGGAATTCCAGGTGCTGCTGCGCGGTCTTGCCCGGCGGCACCGGTTCATCGGGATAGCGGTATTTCAATTCGTCGAGCGTAAAGCCGATGCGGCCGGCAAATCGCAGCGTTTCGGCGATCGCATCGGGATGGTCACGAAACAGCCGGATCATCTCGGCGGCCGGTTTCAGATGGCGCTCGGCATTGGCTTCCAGCAGGCGGCCGGCAGCCTCGACCGTCGTCTTCTCGCGGATGCAGCTGACGACATCCTGCAGCACCCGGCGCTCCCAGGCGTGGTAAAGCACGTCGTTGGTAGCCAGCAGCGGCACGCCGGCAGTGGCGGCGATGCGCTGCAATCCGGCCAGCCGGCGCCGGTCGTCGCCGCGATGAAACAGGCTGGCGGCCAGCCACACGCCGTCGGCACGGGTGGCGCGCAGCTTTTCCAGCATCGTCGCCAGCGCCTCGGCCCTGAACCGGTAGGGCGGCATCAGCACCAGCAGCAGTCCCTGGCTGAATTCCGCAAGATCCGCAAAACCAAGCCGGCACTCGGCCTTGGCCGCGGCGAGCTTGCCCTTGCTCAACAGGCGGCAGAGCCGGCCATACCCGGCGCGATCGCGCGGATAGGCCAGAATGTCCGGCGTGCCGTCGACAAAGACCAGGCGCGAGCCGATCAGCAGTTTCGGCCGCGACACCAGTTCGGGATTTTTAAGTTCGGCATAGGCCCGCACCACCCCGGCCAGCGTATTGCGGTCGGCGATGCCGATGGCCTGCAGGCCGAACAGGCCGGCCTGATGGATATATTCCTGCGGATGCGAGGCGCCGCGCAGAAACGAAAAATTGGTGGTGACGCCGATCTCCGCATAGCCGGGCGCGGCGGGGGAAACTTTCATGCGAACAATCCGTGCATGAACCAGTTCGGCTGCACCGCGACGCCTTGCTGCTGCACGATCTCGCGGTCGTAAAGTCCATCGCGATACAGCCAGAACCGCAGGCCGGCCTCGTCCTCGACGCGGAAATAATCCCGCGTCAGCATCTCGCCTTGGCATCGCCACCACTCCATGGCGACGCGTTCGGGGCCTTCGGCGCGGACCACGGCGTGGCTGGCGCGGCGCCAGACAAAGCGGGCCGGCGGGCCATCCGGCACCTCGGCGATGACCTTGATCTGTTCCGGCCGCTCGAACAGCCGCAACGGCCGCAGCGGCGGCTCCCCCTCCACCCGCGACGGCCATGCCGCGAGCATGGCCGCGGCCAGATGCTGCTGCGCCGGCGCCGCCAGCATGGCGCGTTCGGGAATATGGCTGTCCTGCGGCAGGTGCACCACCACGCGGCGGCCACCGATGCGCGCGGCGATGCGGTCGATCAGGGCGGCGAGTTCATCATTGTCGTGCACATTGGCATCGAGATCGCGCTGCTGCTGCACCACGATCTCGGTCCGGCCGGCGGACAGCCTGATGAGATCGAAGCCGAAGCCGGGATCGAGCGGATCGCTCAAGGCCTCGAGCCGTTCGGCAAACAGCCGGTCGATCACCTCGGCCCTGGTCACGGGTTGCCCGGTATCCACCGCGATCGCGCGCACCGCGCCGTCGGTGCGGAAGAAACAGGCCTGCAGCCGCCGCGCGCCCTTGCCCTGCTGCGCCATCGCCGCCACCAGCATTTGCGCCAGCCCGGATAAGGTCGCCGAGATCACGGCTGCGGTGGCAACCGGTTCGGCAAACCGCTTCTCCACGATGTAATCCGGCAGCGGCTTGCGCGGGCTGATCGGCGCATCGCCTTGCCCCAGCGCCTGTTGCAGCAGGCAGGTAAAATCGGCGCCGAACCGCGCGGTGATTTCATGCGGCGCGCGGGCGGCGACATCGCCGATGGTTTTCAGCCCGGCGCGGCGCAAGCCGCCGGTGATCGCCGCATCGGCGCCCAGCGCCGACACCGGCAGCGGCCTGACCGCATCGGCTTCCCCGCCATCCCGGACGATGCGGCCATGGAGCTGGCGGGTCAGGGCCCGTGCGCACACCGCGGTGCCGGCGATGGCGGCGCTGACGGCAAAGCCCTGCGCGGTCAGCCTCTCGCACACCAGCCGCATCATCGCGGCTTCGCCGCCGAACAGATGGACGCAGCCGGTGATGTCGAGAAACAGGCCATGCGGCCCATCCAGCGCCACCAGCGGCGTGAAGCGGTCGCAGGCGTCGGCAATGGCATTCAGCGCCGCGGCGTCGGCGGCCTCATCGGCATCGAACACCGTCAATTGCGGACAGATGGCGCGGGCATTGGCGAGCGGCAAGCCGACCTCGAGGCCGAGGCCTGCGGCGGCATCGTCGAGTGCTGCAATCTGCAGCGCATTGTTGTGCCTGGCGACGACGATGCTGGGGGCGCTAGCCGGCGCGGCGTTGCGGTGCGCGAGCTGGCGCCTGATGCGGTCGATGGGCAGGCGCGGCAGCCACAGGCCGAGGATACGCCGCCGGTTGGTCGAAAAGGCACTCATCACATTTCCATTCCATGATCCACCGGCCCACCGGGCCATGACGGTTGCGGACAAGCTGCGCGTCGAACACCGGCGCGCCCCACGGACTGAAAGCCGCGGCCGGCGGCGAATGCGCCGCGCCGACGATCCATCGGGTCTCCGCCGTCGAGGGCTGCGGCTCGGCCGCCACCCGCAACAGCAGGCCGGTCACCCCCGACAGCTGCGCGGCCAGGGTCAGCCGTCGGCTGGCGACGAGATCGAGCTGCCGCGCCTGCCCCCAGACTTCCAGCACCACGGTGCCGAGCGCATCGCAGGCGAGCGCGTCGGCCGCGGTCCGCAACGCGGTGTCGGCGTCCGCCGCGCGCACCGTCACCAGGGCGCGGGGATCCAGCCCCAGTTCGCCCAATCCGCTGATCGACAGCGCGCCGGATTCAACTTCGGCAAAATCCTGCCGGACCCACAACAGCGGCCGTCGCCCGCCCGCCCGCGCCGCCAGCCCGGCGACAAAACCCGTCGCCGCGGCAGCTTGCCGGCCGGCGGCGGCGAACACCTCGTGGATCGCGCCGGTCGCAAGGCCGCCCTGCAGCGCCGCATCCGCTTCCGCATGCCCGAGCGCCACTCGCGCCGGCGTGGTGGCATCGCCAGCCGACTCGATGCGCCCGATGCGGCCGCGCAGGGTCGCAAGCGTGCTCACGCGTGCGCCGTTCATGCGCCGCTCCTTCAGGTTTGGGCCGTCCCAGGGTTGTCGGAGGTGAACCCGCGGCCGGCCTATTTGTTCATGATATGTTCTAATATAAAGCTAACATCGCCGAGAGAGTCAATCGGGATCGGAATGCTATATTTTATTGAGCAATCCCAATGGGATCGAAGGAACTTGCGGCATCCTGCCGGCATTGACCCCGGGACCGGCCGTCCCTAACCTCAGCGGCGATCCGAAAACCTCCATGACAGCTGCATCCGGTACCAGCCTCAAAACCCTGCGCCAAGAAGCCGGCGATTGCCACGCCTGCCCACTCTGGAAAGACGCGACCCAGACCGTGTTCGGCGAAGGCCCGCAGCATGCGCAGGCAATGCTGGTCGGCGAACAGCCCGGCGACAAGGAAGACATCGCCGGCCAGCCATTCGTGGGGCCGGCCGGCGCGATGCTCGACCGCGCGCTGAAAGACGCCGGCATCGACCGCCGCAAGGTCTACGTCACCAACGCGGTCAAGCATTTCAAATTCGTGCGGCGCGGAAAAATCCGCCTGCACCAGAAACCGAATACGGCCGAGATCAGAGCCTGCCGGCCATGGTACGAACGCGAACTCAAGTCGATCAGACCCCTTCTGGTGGTGGCGATGGGCGCCACCGCGGCGCAAAGCGTGTTCGGAAAACTCACGCCGATCGGCAAGAACCGCGGCCACCTGATCGATCTCGACGACGGGATCAAGGCGCTGGTGACGGTGCATCCGTCCTATCTGTTGCGGCTGCCCGACGCGGCGGACAAGGCGCGGGAATATGCGCGTTTCGTCGATGATCTGAAAATGGCCGCGGCGCTGCTGCGAAAATCGGCGCGCGCGGCCTGATTTTCGGAGCCGAATCCCTCCGCCTCGCCTGCAATCCGAAAATCGCGGGCTCGATCCTGCGGCGGTGCACAACGTGTGGCCGCCGCCGTGCATTTCACGCCACTGTCACATGCATCAAGCAAAATCTGGGCATCGGATTTTGGAGAATGTGCCATGAGCGACCTTGCGTTACCCGGCTCGATCGAGCCCGCCCGCCAGAAGGGCCCGAATCTCGACAGCGGCGTCCATCCGCTGACCGCGATCCTCTACATGGGGGTGGTCGCCGCGGCGCTGTTGTTCGTCGCCTACAGCATCTATAGCGACATCGATGCGACCGGCACGCGGGTCACCTCCTACATGCCGTACCTGCTGCTGTTCGTGGCGCTGCTGATCGCGCTCGGCTTCGAATTCGTCAACGGCTTTCACGACACCGCCAACGCCGTCGCCACGGTGATCTATACCCGCTCGTTGCCGGCCAATATCGCGGTGGTGTGGTCGGGCATGTTCAATCTGTTCGGCGTCCTGCTGTCGTCGGGCGCGGTCGCCTTCGGCATCGTGTCGCTGTTGCCGGTCGAACTGATCCTGCAGGTCGGCAGCGGCGCCGGCTTTGCGATGGTGTTCGCGCTGTTGATTTCGGCGATCATCTGGAATGTCGGCACCTGGTATTTCGGACTGCCGGCATCGAGTTCGCACACCCTGATCGGATCGATCATGGGCGTCGGCATCACCAACGCGCTGCTGCGCGGCCGCGACGGCACCTCCGGCGTGGACTGGTCGCAGGCCGCCAATATCGGCAAGGCGCTGCTGCTGTCGCCGCTGTTCGGCTTCGCGCTGGCGGCGGTGCTGCTGTATGCGGTCAAGATGGTGCTGGCGCGGGCGACGCCGGCGCTGTTCGCCGAGCCGGAGGGCAACCAGCCGCCGCCGATCTGGATCCGCGGCATCCTGATCCTGACCTGCACCCTGGTGAGCTTCTTCCACGGTTCGAACGACGGCCAGAAGGGCATGGGCCTGATCATGCTGATCCTGATCGGCACGGTGCCGACCGCCTATGCGCTGAATCGCGCGCTGCCGGAGAGCAAGGTCCAGCAGTTCGTCACCAATTCGACCGCCGCCAGCAAGGTGATCGACGGCAAGGCCGCCGGCTACAACGTGCTGGGCAACCCGCGGCCGGCGGTGACCGGCTATGTCGCCGAACACCAGATCAACGAAGGCACCTACCCGTCGCTGGCGGTGCTGGTGCGCGACATCAGCGACCAGGTCACCCACTACGGCTCGCTGGCCAAATTCCCGGCCGAAGTCGTCGGCAATACCCGCAACGACATGTACCTGGTTTCCGAGGCGATCCGCTTCCTGATGAAGGACAAGCAGAGCGAGCTCAGCAGTGCCGACGTTGCCACCCTCAACGAATACAAGGGCTCGCTCGATGGCGCGACCAAGTTCATTCCGACCTGGGTCAAGATCGTGGTCGCGATCGCGCTCGGGCTTGGCACCATGATCGGCTGGAAGCGCATCGTGGTCACGGTCGGCGAGAAGATCGGCAAGACCCATCTGACCTATGCGCAAGGCGCCTGCGCCGAAATCACCGCGGCGGCGACCATCGCGGCAGCCGACGGCTACGGCCTGCCGGTCTCGACCACCCATGTGCTGTCGTCGGGCATCGCCGGCACCATGGCGGCGAGCGGATCCGGCCTGCAGTGGTCGACGATCCGCAACATCGCGCTGGCCTGGGTACTGACCCTGCCGGCGGCGATGATGATCTCAGGCAGCCTGTATCTGATCTTCACGCGGTTGTTCTAGGCAGGCGATTTCGAGTCATTTCGGTTGGTAGCGACCATGAACAACAAGCGTCATTCCGGGCCTGCGCCCCTAGTCGGCTATCGCCGACTGGAGACACATCCCGGAATGACGAACGACGGATCATAAGATCGACTTCGTGCAATCGATCGTCTAGGCAGCAACCGGAAGTTCTGCGCAGCGCCGCCAACGCGAGCCTTGTTGCCTGCCTGACGTTGGCGACGGCGGTTACCGCCTGTCACGCCGCCAGCGTGTTCTCGACCAGCTTGATCCAATAAGACGTGCCGAACACGATCGCCTCGTCGTTGAAATTGTAGGCGGGATGATGCAGCCCGGCGCTGTTGCCGTTGCCGCAGAAAATAAATGCACCGGGCCGCGCCTGCAGCATGAAGGAGAAATCCTCCGCGCCCATCTGCGGCGCCAGGTCATGAACATTGGCGTCGCCGACAATTTCCTTCGCCACCTGGGTCGCCAGCTCGGTCTGCGAGACATGGTTGACCGTGACCGGATAGCCCCGCTTGAGTTCGAGATCGATCCTGGCGCCGGTCATCTGCGCCACCCCTTCGACGACCTCGCGAATCCGCTTTCCGACCAGTTCCCTGACGTCGGCCGTCAACGTCCGCACCGTGCCCTTGAGTTCGGCGGTCTGCGGGATGACGTTGCGGGCATTGCCTGCGTGGAATTCGCAGATCGAGATGACTGCGGATTCCAGCGGATCAATACTGCGCGCGACGATCGACTGCAGGGCGGTGATCAGCTGCGCGCCGACCATGACGGAATCGATGCATTTGTGCGGCTTTGCGGCGTGCCCGCCGAGCCCTTCGATGCGGATATTGACCTCATCGGTCGCCGCCATCACCGGACCGGAGCGGATCGCGAACGAGCCCAGCGGAATTCCCGGACCGTTGTGCATGCCGTAGACCTGATCGATGGCGAAGCGGTCCATCAGGCCGTCCTCGATCATCGCGGCGGCGCCGGCGCCGCCCTCTTCCGCGGGCTGGAAGATCACCACCGCGTCGCCGGCGAAATTGCGGGTTTCGGCAAGATAGCGCGCCGCGCCGAGCAGCATCGCGGTATGCCCGTCATGGCCGCAGGCATGCATCTTGCCCGGCGTCTTCGACGCATAGGGAAGGTTGGTCGCCTCCTCGATCGGCAACGCGTCCATGTCGGCGCGAAGCCCGATCACCCTGACCTCGCCGCCATTGGCCGGCTTGCGGCCCTTGATGACGCCGACGACGCCGGTGCGGCCGAGGCCGGTCGCGACTTCGTCGCAGCCGAACTCCCTCAAGCGGTCCGCCACGAACGCCGCGGTGCGATGCACGTCGTAGAGCAATTCGGGATGTTGATGGATATCCCGGCGCCAGGCCTGAATATCCGGCTGCAGATCGGCGACACGATTGATGATGGGCATGAAAAATCTCGGTGAGAGCCAACGTTGACCGTTGTCTAGCACGCGCCTGCGGCCCTCCCAATACTCTCCGCAGGCTGTACAGCCGGCGATGGCGAGGCTATGGCCTTGAGCGCCCAAATACGGGCTCGCGGTGATGACTTATGAAGCGGTTTGAAGGTGATTTCGACTATATCGTGGTCGGCGCGGGCACCGCCGGCTGCATTGTCGCCAACCGGCTGTCGGCCGATCCCGAAAGCCGGGTCCTTATCCTGGAGGCCGGCGGCAGCGACAACTGGATCTGGTTCCATATTCCGGTCGGCTACCTGTTTGCGATCGGCAATCCCCGCTCCGACTGGATGTTCAGGACCGAGCCGGAGGCCGGCCTCAACGGCCGTTCGCTGGCCTATCCCCGCGGCAAGGTGATCGGCGGCTGCTCCGCCATCAACGCGATGATCTCGATGCGCGGACAGGCCGCCGACTACGACCACTGGCGCCAGCTCGGCCTTGCCGGCTGGGGCTGGGACGACGTGCTGCCCGCGTTCCGGCGGCTGGAGGATCATTTCCTGGGTTCGAGCGCGCATCACGGCGCGGGCGGCGGCTGGCGGATCGAAGCGCCGCGGCTGTCCTGGGCCGTTCTGGACGCCGTCGGCGCCGCGGCGGAGGAAATGGGGATTCCGAAAATCGCCGATTTCAATACCGGCGACAATGAAGGCGTCGGCTATTTCCACGTCAACCAGAAGCGCGGACGGCGCTGGTCTGCGGCGCGGGGATTCCTCAAGCCGGCGCTGAGGCGGCCCAATCTGCGCCTGGAAAAGAACGTGCTGGTCGACCGCCTGGTGGTCGAGGACGGCCGCGCCGTCGGCGTGCGCTTCATCCAGGGCGGCGAGGCGGTCGAGGCACGCGCCAGGGCCGACGTCATCCTGTGCGCCGGCGCGATCGGATCGATCCAGGTGCTGCATCGCTCCGGCATCGGGCCGGCGGAGTGGCTGGCGCCGCTCGGCATCGAGCCGCGGCTCGACCGCCAGGGCGTCGGCCGCAACCTGCAGGACCATCTGCAGCAGCGCGCGATCTACACGGTCGAGGGCGTGCGCACCCTCAACGAGACCTATTATTCGCTGCCGCGTCGCGGCCTGATGGGTCTGGATTATCTGCTGCGCCGCCGCGGCCCGCTCACCATGGCGCCATCGCAGCTCGGCATTTTCACCCGTTCGGATCCGCACCGCGCGCGCGCCAATATCCAGTTTCACGTGCAGCCGCTGTCGCTCGACAAGTTCGGCGATCCGTTGCACCGCTTTCCCGCGATCACCGTGAGCGCCTGCAATCTGCAGCCGACGTCGCGCGGCGTGGTGCGGATTCGCTCCGCGCAGGCCGATGCGGCGCCGTCGATCGCGCCAAACTACCTTGCGACCGGCGAAGACCGCCAGGTTGCCGCCGACGCGATCCGCACCACGCGGCGGCTGATGCGGCAGCCGGCGCTGGCGCGGTATCGACCGCAGGAATTCCTGCCGGGCGCTTCGGTCGGCGACGACGATGCTTCGCTGGCGAAGGCCGCCGGCGACATCGGCACCACGATTTTTCATCCCGTAGGCACCGCCAGGATGGGAGCGGCATCCGATCCGCTGGCCGTCGTCGACCGGCGGCTGCGGTTTCACGGGCTCGCCGGGCTTCGCGTGGTCGATGCCTCGGTGATGCCGACGATCACCTCGGGCAATACCAATACCCCGACGGCGATGATCGCCGAAAAGGGCGCCGCCATGATCCTCGAGGATCGGCGATAGCGGCTAAAAAAACCGTCCCCGGCTTTTGCCGGGGACGGCCGGACGCAGCTCGAGGCTTTGATGTTTTTCAGATCTGACCGTGCTGCTCGGCGTGGTGGCGGCTGGCCTCGACGTGATGCTGCTCGGCATGGCTGGCATGGCCGTGGGCGCTGTGGGCGTGGTGCGCCGCCTTTTCATGGTCGCCGGCCTCGTGATGCCTGGCGGCTTCGCGATGATGCTTGGCCGCATGCTCGTGGTGTTCGGCGGCCTTGTGGTGGTGCTCGACGCCTGCGTGGTCGCTCATGTCTGCTCTCCGGGTGGCAATGTGAAAACACCGTGCCGGTGTACGCAGGCCGGCTGACACTATGCTGACAGCTTCACGACAGCTTTGTTGCGCTGGATCCATTTCATCGCCGGATCGGCGGCCTGCCGTCACGGAATCTTCACGGCGCCACCCGCCGGTCACGCCGGCCGGTTCGGCCGGTCGCGCCGCTATGCCGATTTGCGCACGGCGTTGTCGACCAGCGTCTTGCCCAGCGACCAGATCGCGCCGGGAACCTTGTGGCTGGATGCGATGACGGAATCGAACGCCGACTCGATCCAGCCGCAATCCTCTTCGGTAATGGTCAGCGGCGGCAACAGCTTGATGGTATGGCTGCCATGGCCGGAGACCTGGGTCAGGATCTTGTGATCCTTGAACAGCGGCACGGTGATGAGCTGGCAGAACAGACCCTTGTTGGCGGTTTCGAGAACGTTCCACGACGCTTTCAGCCGCAGCGATTTCGGCGGCCCGAACTCAATGCCGATCATCAGTCCCTTGCCGCGAACTTCCTTCAGCAACTCGTAGCCGGGAACCATCCGGGTCAGCGCCAACCGAAGTTCGGCGCCGCGCTTGGCCGCGGCCTCGATCAGCTTTTCGGACTCCAGCACTTCCAGGGTCGCGATGCCCGCCGCCATCGCCAGATCGTTTTTCGCAAAGGTCGAGCCATGCACGACCGCGCGATCCATTTGATTGAAGATCTTGTCGAAGATGCTCTTGCGCGTCAGCAGCGCCCCGACCGGGACATGGCCGCCGGACAAGGCCTTGGCGAGCAGCACCATGTCGGGTTCGACATTCCAGTGCTCGACGGCGAGAAAGCGGCCGGTGCGGCCGATTCCGGTCTGGATCTCGTCGGCCACCAACAGGGTGCCATAGCGGCGGCAGAGCGCGGCGGCGCCGGGCAGGAATTCGTCGGTGGGCATGTTGACGCCCTTGCCCTGGATCGGCTCGACGATAAAGGCGGCGACCTGGCGCGACGACAGCGCCTGCTCCAGTGCGGCGAGATCATTGAATGGAATTGACGTGCAACCGGGCAGCAGCGGTTCGAAACCGCTGCGGAAATTGGTGTCGTCGGTCAGCGAAAGCGCGCCATAGGACAGCCCGTGGAAGGCATGGGCGCAGTAGACGATGCCGGGCCGGCCGGTGGCTCCGCGGGCGAACTTGATCGCAGCTTCGACACATTCTGCCCCGGAATTGGCGAAAAAGACCTTGTCCAGATAGGGCACATATTCGAGCAGTCGCTCCGCCAGCACCCCCGCCAGCGTCGAAACGTCGAGTTGCACCAGATTGGGCAGGTCGCTGTCGAGCACGCTCTTCAGCGCCTCGCGCAGCGCCGGATGGTTGCGGCCAATCGCAAAAACGCCAAATCCGCTCAGTAGATCGAGATAGCGCACGCCATCCCGGTCGAACAGGTACTGACCTTGCCCCTTCTGGAAACCGACGTCGTAGCCAATGGTCTTCAGGACCCGGACGAGCTGCTCATTGAGATGGCGGGTGTGCATGGAACTGCGCTGCGACTGCCGGTCCACAAACATCTCGGAAACGTCTAGATTCGGATATAGCATCAGCTACATACTTCGGTTGATGGCCATTTCGTCAACTGAAAACGCTCAATGCGGCGTTTTGCCCCCGCTCGGACATCTACATAAGCACAGGTTTGCATCATGTTGCACTGCCCCCGAAATATTATGCGTAACTTGGCCTGTTCCGGACTGTTTTTGGCCGCAGGGTTGGCGCCGGCCCTGGCAGCAGACCCCACCGGCGACTGGCGGGTGGCCGACGGCGTCGCCAACATCCGCGTGGCCCAATGCAATGGCAGCATGTGGGGCGCGGTGTCGTGGGAGAAAATAACCGGCGGACATGATAGCAACAATCCCGATGTCTCAAAACAGGGCCGGCCAACCCTGGGAATGCCGATCCTGATCGACATGAAGAAGAAACCGGGCGTCGATGAATGGGAAGGCCAAGTCTACAACGCCAAGGACGGGCAACTCTACAGTTCAACGATTCGGCCCATCGGTCCCGACCAGCTGGAAATCCGAGGCTGCGTGCTGGGCTTTCTCTGCGGCGGCGAGACCTGGACCCGCGTCGCCGGTCCGATTCCCTCCAGCCCGGTCAACAGCATGGCCAAGGGCGCGCCGGCCACCAGAGCTGCGCCCCCCAAAACGACGGCCGCTGCTGGGCCGCGCGCGGCCGCGCCGCCGACCACCGGATCGATCAACCCGGCGGCCAAGACGCCCGGTCAAAAGCTGGCGATGGCCACCCGGCCGGCCGATCCGGTCGGCGACATATGCCTACTTCCCGACATCGCGCGGCTTGCCCATTAGCGCCGGCTGGAACAGCAAA